>OLPF01000300.1_pt1 | contig 56752 bp, 47 predicted proteins | sample 1673121 | NCBI WGS metagenome assembly OLPF01 (sample SAMEA3136756, study PRJEB25190) | human gut metagenome
GTGATCTTCATCACCGGCAAGGCCGGCTATGTGGAGACCAGCCTCCTGCTCAAGGACAGCGACAGCAGCGTGCTGCGCAACGAACGCCTCTGCTTCCTCGAATACACCCACGACATGCCGTATGCGCTGGCAGCGGCAGATGTTGTCATCGGTCGCGCCGGAGCGACCTTCCTGGCAGAGATCGCCATGTGCGGGCTGCCGGGCATCCTCATTCCTTATCCTTACGCCAGCGACAACCATCAGCAGTTCAACGCCCAGGCCGTTGTCGATGCCGGCGCCGGCGAGATGATCCTGGATGCGGAGCTGACGGTGCCAAAGCTCACTGCGGCACTGAACAATTTCCTCTGTAACGACGATTATTATCAAGCGAAAAAAGAAGCGATGCAAGGACTTGCCAGACCATCCGCCATGGATGACATCATGATGCTGGTGCAAAGCTTTGCAAAATAATACACTGAAAAGAGAAGGTGCGGACATGGATTATTCAAAAGATTTTAAGCATGTTCATTTTATTGGAATTGGCGGAATCAGTATGAGCGGTCTTGCTGAGATTCTTCTGGAAGAAGGATTTACTGTATCCGGTTCAGATTCAAAGGAGTCTCCGCTTACAAAGAAGCTGGAGTCTGAAGGTGCCATCATCCATTACGGACAGCGTGCCGAAAACATTTCTGACGGAATTGACTGTGTTGTATACACTGCTGCGATCAATAAAGCTAATCCAGAGCTTATGGAAGCTGTTGCCCGCAAGATTCCAATGCTTACACGCGCAGAGCTGCTTGGACAGCTGATGAAAAATTACAAGACACCGATCGCTGTATCCGGTACTCATGGAAAAACTACTACTACATCCATGATCTCTCATATTTTACTTGCAGCCGATCTGGATCCTACAATTTCTGTCGGCGGTATTCTCAAGGCAATCGGTGGTAACATCCGCGTTGGAAAATCCGAGACTTTTATCACAGAAGCCTGTGAGTATACAAACAGTTTCCTTCATTTTTATCCGAAGATCAGTGTCATCCTCAATATTGAGGAAGATCATCTGGACTTCTTCAAGGATCTTGAAGACATCAGACATTCTTTCCATCAGTTTGCAGCACTTCTTCCTTCTGATGGAACTTTGATCATCAATGGTGATATCGACAATTATCAGGAGATTTATGATAGTCTTGACTGCAATGTGATCACTTATGGTTCTTCTGATATGCTTGACTACAGTGCTTCTAACATCACTTATGATGAAAAAGGGCTTGTTGCATTTGATCTTATAAAGAACGGAAAAGTGGTTGACCATATCCAGCTTTCTGTAACAGGTGATCATAATGTGTCAAATGCACTTGCATCTATTGCTACTGCTGAACTGCTTCAGATTCCAATGGAAACAATTAAAAAAGGAATTCTTTCTTTCAGTGGAACAGACCGTCGTTTCGAATACAAGGGAACATTTAACGGTGTAACTGTTGTCGATGATTATGCACATCATCCGACAGAGATTGCCGCTACTCTGAAGGCTGCACAGCACTACCCACACAATCAGGTATGGTGTGTCTTCCAGCCACATACTTATACGAGAACAAAGGCTTTCTTCCATGAATTTGCAGAAGCTCTTTCTCACACGGATCATCTGGTGCTTGCAGATATCTATGCAGCTCGTGAGACAGATACTCTCGGAGTTTCTTCTGCCGGTCTTGCAGAGGAAGCACGTAAACTTGGAACAGATGCACATTACCTTCCAAGTTTTGAAGAAATAGAAGCTTTCCTTAAAGAAAACTGCAAATCCGGAGATCTCCTGATCACAATGGGAGCCGGAGATGTTGTCAAAATCGGCGAAGACATTTTAAAATAAGGCTTTCTCAATAACTTTGCTAAACTATTCTGTGGAAAAGTTCACATAGATATCCACATGCATGTGAACTTTTCCACACTTTATCCACATTTTCTCCACATAGTTATCTACAAAAAAGTCCTAGTTACCCACTCGAAAATTCTTTTTAAGATTCTCATATGATGTTATAATATTCACACTAAAGAGAAGAAGATATAGATTTCAGGTTGCCCCTCATCAGACAGAGCAAGTGGCAATTGGTTAATACATAGAGAAAGCAGGATAAGTTATGAAGACTTTGGTTTTAAAGAATAATTTTCAGATGAATATGACAATGCTGCCGAACAGCTTTGTAGATCATTATATGGCGAATGCGAACGGAGAGTTTGTAAAAGTATACCTTTTTCTTCTCCGCCATGTTGAGGATGCTGCATCTTCTCTGAGCATCTCCATGATCGCAGATTATCTGAATAATACAGAGAATGATGTTCTTCGCGCTTTCCGTTACTGGGAATCTGTCGGTCTTCTCAGACTTGGACACGGACCGGACGGTGGAATCACTGCCGTTGAATTTCTTCGCGATGAAGAAGAGAATACTTGTGGAGATACAACTGATTTTTCCGGCTGTGCATCAGGCTATCCACAGGATTCAATTCCAACTCAGACTCCGGTAGCTCCGGTAACAGAGTTCCGCTCAGAAGCTGTTTCTGCACCGGTAGAAAGCAGTATCCAGACTCCTGTTTCCAATGCGGTTCCTCTTGATACATTCCGTGCCCAGAAGGAGATCAAGTCTCTCCTGTTTATCACAGAACAGTACCTTGGCAAGACACTGACGCATACGGATGTCGACACAATTACTTACTTCTATGATACGCTGCATATGTCTGCTGATTTGATTGAATATCTGATTGAATCCTGTGTAGAGAACGGACATAAGAGTATGCATTATATCCAGAAGGTTGCCATTTCCTGGGTAGAGAACGGAGTTGAAACTATATCACAGGCAAAAGAACAGGCTGCTGCATACAGCCGTAACTGCTACACGGTTTTGAATGCATTCGGCATTAAGAACAGAGGACCTGCCTCTTCCGAACTGGAATATATTAATAAATGGGCTGATACTTATGGATTTTCCGCTGACATCATTCAGGAAGCCTGCCGCAGAACAATCTCTGCCACACATCAGCCAAGTTTTGAATATGCTGACTCCATTCTCACAAAATGGTATGAATGCAATATTCATCATCTGACTGATATCAATGCCTTGGATCATGAATTCCAGAAAGAACGTTCCTTACATAGAAGTCCTGCCACAAAACCAAAGAATGTCACAAGAAATCTGAATAATTTTGAGAGACGTTCCTACGACATGGATTCTCTGGAAGAGCAGCTTTTAAAGAGCAACTAATGAAAAAACAATAGTTTAGAAGATCAATTATATTTAAGAGAATTTAAAAGGAGTCTTTACATGGGATTAAAAAATTCACAGTACCATGCAATCATGCGTAAATATGAGCAGAAACAATTACATAGCCATGACATTCAGATGGCCCGGTATGAAGAAGTCTATAAAAAGCTCCCTGAATTCAAAACACTTGATGACTCCATTGCCTCACTGTCTATTCAGCATGGAAAGAAACTACTTGATGGAGATACCAGTGCAGTTGATGCTTTAAAGAAAGATCTTGCAGAATTACGTAATCGTAAGATTCATCTGCTCAAATCAGCCGGCTTCCCAGAAGATTATCTGGAGCCGGTTTACGACTGTCCGGATTGTAAAGACACCGGATACATTGGTAATAAAAAATGCCATTGTTTCAAAAAAGCGATCATTGGATTGCTTTATGACCAGTCAAATATTAAAAAATTCCCTGTAGAAGCAGATTTTAGCAATTTCAGACTTGACTATTATCCGGTTTCACATTACGATAAGAAAACGGGACGTTCTTCTCGTTCCATGATGGAAGATACTTTGCGCATCTGCCATCATTTTATCGACAGCTTTGGTACAGAGTTTAACAATCTCTTTTTCTATGGAGATGTCGGTGTTGGGAAAACCTTTCTCTCCACCTGTATCGCAAAAGAGATTATGAACAGAGAATATTCTGTTTTGTATTTTTCTGCTCCACAGCTTTTTAATACTCTTGCCAAGAATGCCTTTGACAAAAATGATATTGATGCACATAACATGTGTGAATACATTTTTGACTGTGATCTGCTTATTATTGATGATCTTGGTACAGAGTACACAAACGCCTTTATTGCATCACAGTTTTTTACTTGCATCAATGAAAGGCTGCTGCATAGGAAATCAACGATTATTTCAACAAACCTTTCTTTGGAGTCGCTCGCTGATCTTTATACTGAGCGTTCTTTCTCCAGAATTACAAGCAGATATAGTCTGTTGAAAATAGTCGGTGATGATATACGTATTAAAAAGAAGTTAGAACATTAGGAGGATTATGACTCATGTTAAGTCGTTCAGAACGTATCTTGGAGAACATACCAGTAGGAAGCCTTGGAATCATTCCTTTACTTGGCTGTGAAGAGCTTGGAAATAAGGTAAATGATTACCTTGTTAAATGGCGCCGCGAAAGCGCTCACGAGCACAAGAATGATGTTGCTTTCTCCGGATATGAGAAAGAGAATTATCTGATCAATGCCAGCGTACCGCGTTTTGGTTCTGGTGAAGCCAAAGGTATCCTTGGAGAATCTGTACGAGGAAAAGATATTTACCTGATGGTTGATGTATGTAATTACAATGTTACTTACTCTCTGACAGGAAACACAAACCATATGTCACCGGATGACCATTTCCAGAACTTAAAGAGAATCATTGCTGCTGTAGGTGGTAAGGGACGCCGTATTAACGTTATTATGCCATTCCTTTATGAAAGCCGTCAGCATAAGAGAACTTCCCGTGAATCTCTTGACTGCGCACTTGCGCTTCAGGAACTTGTCCGTATGGGAGTTGACAATATTATCACTTTTGATGCTCATGACCCTCGTGTATCAAATGCGATTCCGCTGAGTGGATTTGAGACAATCTCACCAACTTATCAGTTCATCAAAGGTCTTCTTCGCAAGGTAAAGGATCTTCAGATCGACAGTGAACATATGATGGCGATCAGTCCGGATGAAGGTGGTACAAACCGTGCTGTATATCTTGCAAACGTTCTTGGTCTGGATATGGGTATGTTCTACAAACGCCGTGATTACACTCAGATTGTAAACGGACGTAACCCTATCGTTGCTCATGAGTTCCTTGGAAGCTCTGTAGAGGGCAAAGATGTAATTATTATTGATGATATGATTTCTTCCGGAGACAGTATCATTGAAGTTGCTACAGAATTAAAGAGACGTAAAGCAAAACGTATCTTTGCCGCTGCTACTTTTGGTCTGTTTACTAACGGAATGGAGAAGTTTGACAAAGCTTATGAAGAAGGTATTATTGATGGTATCCTGACAACAAACCTCATCTATCAGACACCAAACCTTCTTTCAAAACCATATTATATCAACTGTGATATGAGCAAGTACATTGCTCTGATCATTGATACTCTGAATCATGACGGATCACTGAGCGAGATTCTCAGTCCGAATGAGCGTATCCAGAATGTACTTCAGAAATATAAAAATGGAGAGACTATCTAAATATAAATTTAGCTTAGAAATCATTTTACTGATATACGGATGAAAACAGAAAATATTATTTTAGAAAGTCGATTGTTAGAAGAATGATACAGGAACGCCGACTCAGGGTTACGCATACTGTTCATACTAGAAAAAACAACAGACTGCTAAAAGCAAAGAAAGGATTGACAAACTCGCTGCCACTCAGACAGCTGTCAATCCTTTCTTTAACGCAATCTATTGTTTTTCAAGTATGAGCAAGCATGCTCCACATTCGTCTTCATTCCTGTATCACTCTTCTAACATGAAACTTCTTCAAGCTCATATTTTCTGTTTATTGAAAAAGATAGACTTCTACGTTAAATTTTATTAAACACAAATACGTTTGAGAGATGGATATCATTCTACAGAACATCCGGTGCATCTGCTTCTTAAGTAGAGTTCTTCTTTCGAGAGAGTAGAAATCAGATAGCGACGAAAAAGTCTGTCTATTAGAATAAACTTTATAAGTGCTATCGGATTTCGCCCGCACTCGAAAAAGAATCTCTACACTAAATCTTTATTTGTATAAAAATATCCCCATAGACGATTTCTCATCCATGGGGATATTTTTTTATGTCAGCATATTAAATATGCTTTTTTTCTTATTCTTCTGTAGACTCTTCAGTTTCTGTTACTGTTTCCTCAACTGCATCTGCATTTTCGTCTACAATAGCTTCTTCTGTAAGTTCATCTGTCAGATCACCATTCTCGTCGAATTCAATGTCATCTTCAAGATCCAGTTCATCTTCCATCTTAATATCTGTGTTGAGTTTTACATCACGGTACTTCTTCATACCTGTTCCGGCAGGAATATGTTTACCGATGATAACGTTCTCTTTCAGACCAACCAGATGGTCAACTTTACCCTTGATAGCTGCTTCTGTCAGAACCTTTGTTGTCTCCTGGAAGGAAGCGGCTGACAGGAAGGATTCTGTTGCCAGAGAAGCCTTTGTGATACCAAGCATGATCTGCTCTCCGGTAGCCGGCTCTTTTCCTTCTGCAACAAGCTGCTCGTTTACTTCTTCGAACTCAAGAACGTCTACCATTGTTCCAGGCAGGAACTCTGTATCACCCTTCTCTTCGATTCTGATCTTCTTCAGCATCTGACGAACGATAACCTCGATATGCTTATCGTTGATCTCAACACCCTGGAGACGGTATACACGCTGTACTTCCTGGAGCATATAATCCTGTGTTGCACGAAGTCCTTTGATTTTCAGGATATCATGTGGATTTACGCTACCTTCTGTAAGCTCATCTCCGGCTTCAAGCATAACGCCGTCCTGTACTTTGATACGTGATCCGTAAGGAATAAGATAAGATTTGGATTCTCCTGTCTCTTCGTTTGTAACGATAACCTCACGTTTCTTCTTTGTATCACTGAGTGTTGCACGTCCTGCGATCTCTGTGATGATGGCAAGTCCCTTAGGTCTTCTTGCCTCGAAAAGCTCCTCGACACGAGGAAGACCCTGTGTGATATCGTCACCGGCAACTCCACCATTATGGAATGTACGCATAGTAAGCTGTGTACCTGGTTCTCCGATTGACTGAGCGGCCATGATTCCGACTGCCTCACCAACCTGAACTGCCTCACCTGTTGCCATGTTCGCACCATAACATTTGGAGCATACACCGTTCTTACATTTACATGTAAGAATTGTACGGATCTTAACCTGCTCAAGAGGATTTCCGTTCTCGTCAACACCTTTCTTCATCACGCGCTCTGCACGACGAGGTGTAATCATATGGTTTGCTTTTACAAGGACGTTTCCGTCTTTATCTTTAAGATCCTCAGCAGCAAATCTTCCTGTGATACGATCCTGAAGGCTCTCAATCTCTTCATTTCCATCCATGAATGCAGATACATACATTCCCGGAATCGGCTGACCCGGTTTTGCACAATCTGCATCGTGAATGATAAGCTCCTGAGATACGTCTACAAGACGTCTTGTCAGGTAACCGGAATCGGCTGTACGAAGAGCTGTATCGGCCATTCCTTTTCGAGCTCCATGGGCAGACATGAAGTATTCCAGTACGTCAAGACCTTCACGGAAGTTTGACTTGATAGGCAACTCGATCGTACGACCTGTTGTATCAGCCATAAGTCCACGCATACCTGCAAGCTGTTTGATCTGCTTGTCAGATCCACGGGCTCCGGAATCTGCCATCATGAAGATGTTATTGTATTTATCAAGACCTGTCAGCAGTGCCTCTGTCAGTTTATCATCAGTTGCTTTCCATGTCTCAACAACTTCTTTGTAACGCTCTTCCTCTGTGATAAGACCACGTTTATAGTTCTTTGTGATCTTGTCTACTGTATCCTGTGCTTCCTGCATCATCTGCGGTTTCTGCGGTGGTACAGTCATATCGGAAATAGATACTGTCATAGCTGCTCTTGTAGAGAACTTGTATCCGATTGCCTTAACATCATCAAGAACTTCTGCTGTCTGTGTAGCTCCATGAGTGTTGATAACTTTCTCAAGGATCTGCTTCAGCTGTTTCTTACCAACATGGAAGTCAATTTCCATCTTAAGTTCATTTCCCTCAACCTCACGGTCTACAAAACCAAGATCCTGTGGAATGATCTCGTTAAACAAAAGACGACCAAGTGTTGCATCGATAGTTCCTGTCTTCTCTTCTCCATTTGCAAGAGTCTTTGTCACACGTACTTTAATCTGTGAGTGAAGTGTGATATATCCATTCTCGTATGCAAGAATAGCCTCGTTCACGCTCTTAAAGAACATGCCCTCTCCCTTTGCACCAGGACGAAGCTGAGTCAGATAGTAAATACCAAGTACCATATCCTGTGAAGGAACGGCTACCGGACCACCATCAGATGGTTTCAGCAAGTTGTTTGGTGAAAGAAGAAGGAAACGGCACTCTGCCTGTGCTTCCTGTGACAGCGGTACATGGACAGCCATCTGGTCTCCATCGAAATCGGCATTGTAAGCTGTACATACCAGTGGATGAAGCTTGATTGCCTTACCTTCTACAAGGATTGGCTCGAATGCCTGGATACCAAGTCTATGCAGAGTAGGGGCACGGTTCAGCATAACCGGATGCTCTTTGATTACTTCTTCAAGCACATCCCATACCTCTGGCTGAAGTCTCTCGACCATTTTCTTTGCATTTTTGATATTGTGTGCTGTTCCGTTCGCTACAAGCTCTTTCATAACGAATGGCTTGAACAGCTCGATTGCCATCTCTTTCGGCAGACCACACTGATAGATCTTCAGTTCTGGTCCAACGACGATAACAGAACGTCCTGAATAGTCAACACGTTTTCCAAGCAGGTTCTGACGGAAACGTCCGGACTTACCTTTCAGCATGTCAGACAGAGACTTGAGTGCTCTGTTTCCAGGTCCTGTTACCGGACGTCCACGACGTCCGTTATCGATCAGCGCATCAACAGCTTCCTGAAGCATACGCTTCTCGTTTCTTACGATAATATCTGGTGCTCCCAGTTCAAGGAGTCTTCTCAGACGGTTATTTCTGTTAATGATTCTTCTGTACAGATCATTCAGGTCAGATGTTGCAAAACGTCCTCCATCCAGCTGTACCATAGGACGCAGATCCGGCGGGATAACCGGGATAGCTGTAAGGATCATCCACTCCGGTCTGTTTCCGGACTCGCGGAATGCTTCTACAACTTCCAGACGTTTTACAATTCTCGCACGCTTCTGTCCTGTTGCATTCTCCAGGCCTGCCTGAAGTTCTGCATATTCTTTCTCAAGGTCAATAGACTCAAGAAGCTCTTTGATGGATTCAGCACCCATACCTACACGGAATGCATGTCTTCCCCATTTTTCCTTTGCTTCCTGATACTCTGCCTCTGAAAGGATCTGCTTGTAAGAGAGATCTGTCTCTCCCTTATCAAGCACGATGTAAGAAGCAAAGTAAAGTACTCTCTCCAGTGTTCTTGGAGAAATATCAAGGATCAGACCCATACGGCTCGGAATTCCTTTGAAGTACCAGATATGGGATACCGGTGCTGCCAGAGCGATGTGTCCCATACGCTCACGACGAACACTGGCCTTTGTGACCTCAACACCACAGCGATCACATACAACGCCCTTATAACGGATCTTTTTGTATTTACCGCAGTGACACTCCCAGTCTTTGCTTGGTCCGAAGATTCTCTCACAGAAAAGTCCGTCCTTCTCCGGCTTCAAAGTCCTGTAATTGATGGTCTCCGGCTTTGTTACCTCACCTCTGGACCACTCCAGGATTTTTTCAGGTGAAGCCAGGCCGATCTTAATCGCATCAAATGTTAACGGTTCATATTGTTGTTCATTGTTATTTGGCATAAAAACGGCTCCTCCTTATTATTCCTCACCCAGGTAATCATCATCATCAAAACTTAAGTTCTCAAGATCGCTGTCGTCCGGCTCTTCGTCCGGTTCAACATCTTCCAGTTCTTCTCCGACAAACTCCTTCTCTGTGAATCCATGCTCTCCGAAAGATTCATTCTCATCACGATACTTTCTGTCTCCTTCGATGATATGACGCAGGTCTGTCTCACCGTAATCAACGCTCTCCATGATCTTAACCTCTGTATTGTCATCACGCAGTACACGGACATCCAGAGCAAGTGACTGGAGCTCTTTAAGAAGAACCTTAAATGACTCAGGAACTCCTGGTTCAGGAATATTCTCTCCCTTAATAATTGCCTCATATGTCTTCACACGTCCTACAACGTCGTCAGACTTCACTGTCAGGATCTCCTGCAGTGTATAAGATGCACCATAAGCCTCCAGGGCCCATACCTCCATCTCTCCGAAACGCTGTCCACCGAACTGAGCTTTACCACCCAGTGGCTGCTGAGTTACTAATGAGTAAGGACCAGTAGAACGTGCATGGATCTTATCGTCTACCAGATGATGCAGTTTTAGGTAATGCATGAATCCGATTGTTACAGGACTGTCAAATTCTTCTCCTGTACGACCGTCTCTTAATCTTACTTTACCAGTTGTATCGATTGGTACGCCTTTCCATTCTTTTCTGTGGTCTCTGTTTTCGTATAAATAATCCATTACATCATCGTTAACTTTATCACGCCATTTTGCGTCAAATTCTTCCCATGATGTATTGGCATAGTCATTTGCCATTCTTAATGTATCTGCGATATCGTTCTCGTCTGCACCATTGAATACTGGTGTAGCAACATTAAATCCAAGAACTTTTGCTGCTAAGGACAGATGGATCTCTAACACCTGTCCGATATTCATACGTGAAGGCACACCTAATGGGTTCAGTACGATATCTAATGGACGTCCGTTTGGTAAGTATGGCATATCTTCTACTGGCAGAATACGGGAAATTACACCCTTGTTACCATGTCGACCAGCCATCTTATCTCCTACAGAAATCTTTCTCTTCTGAGCAATGTATACACGAACGCTCTTGTTTACTCCAGGAGGAAGTTCGTCTCCATTCTCTCTTGTGAAGATCTTCGTATCCATAACAACTCCGTAAGCACCATGTGGCACTCTTAAAGATGTATCACGGACTTCTCTTGCTTTCTCACCGAAGATCGCACGTAACAGTCTCTCTTCAGCTGTTAATTCTGTTTCTCCCTTAGGAGTAACTTTTCCTACCAGGATGTCACCGGCACGTACTTCTGCACCGATACGGATGATACCGTTATCATCTAAGTCTTTTAAGACATCTTCACTTAATCCTGCAAGATCTCTTGTGATCTCTTCCTGACCAAGCTTAGTATCTCTGGCTTCTGCTTCATATTCTTCGATATGAACAGATGTGTAAACGTCATCCTGTACCAGACGCTCACTTAACAGTACCGCATCCTCGTAGTTATATCCTTCCCATGTCATGAAACCGATCAATGGGTTCTTACCAAGAGCCATCTCTCCGTTGCTTGTTGAAGCACCGTCTGCTAAGATGTCTCCCTTTTCTACTCTGTCTCCTACAAATACGATCGGACGCTGATTCATACAGTTACCCTGGTTGCTTCGTGCAAACTTGATAACATTGTACTCATCTCTCTGACCGTCATCATTACGAACTACGATCTTTGTACTTGTAGATCTTTCTACGACTCCGCCATTTCTTGCTGTGATGCAGACTCCAGAGTCATATGCAGCCTTGGATTCCATACCTGTTCCAACAACAGGAGCTTCTGTAGAAAGAAGTGGTACTGCCTGACGCTGCATGTTGGATCCCATCAGCGCACGGTTGGCATCATCGTTCTCCAGGAAAGGAATCATGGATGTAGCTACTGAGAATACCATCTTTGGAGATACGTCCATTAAGTCAAGGTTTACTTTATCAAATTCTGATGTATCCTCACGGAAACGTCCGGATACATGAGTATTTACGAAATGTCCATCTTCATCAACAGGTTCGTTCGCCTGTGCTACTACATAATTATCTTCTTCATCAGCTGTTAAATAAACAACTTTGTCTGTAACAACTGGATTCTCAGGATCTGATTTATCCAGTACACGATATGGAGCTTCGATAAATCCATACTCGTTAATTCTCGCATAAGTAGCAAGAGAGTTGATCAGACCGATGTTAGGTCCTTCAGGTGTCTCGATCGGACACATTCTTCCATAATGTGTGTAATGTACGTCACGGACTTCGAATCCGGCACGATCACGAGACAGACCACCTGGTCCTAATGCAGATAAACGTCTCTTATGTGTTAACTCAGACAGTGGGTTGTTGTGGTCCATGAACTGAGATAACTGAGAACTTCCAAAGAACTCTTTCACTGCTGCTGTTACTGGTTTGATATTGATCAATGACTGTGGTGAGATAGATTCAATATCCTGAGTTGTCATTCTTTCACGAACAACTCTTTCCAATCTTGAAAGACCGATACGATACTGGTTCTGAAGCAGTTCACCTACAGCACGGATACGACGATTTCCTAAGTGGTCAATATCATCATCATGTCCAATTCCATACTCTAAATGGATATTGTAGTTGATGGATGCTAAGATATCTTCTTTTGTAATATGTTTTGGAATCAATTCATGAATATTCTTCTTCAGAGCTTCTTTTAATTCTTCTCCTTCATATCCTTCTTCTAAGATCTTCTCTAATACAGGATAGAAAACATCTTCATGAACACCGATCTCTTCTGGATTGAAATCTACATATTCAGCAAGATTTACTTCCATGTTGGAAAGTACTTTTGTAGCACCTTCTTCTGTCTGGATCATAACACTTGCTACGGCTGCGTTCTGAATCTTATCTGCAAGTTCCATGTCCACATTCGTTCCAGCTTCTGCTAATACTTCTCCAGTTGTTGGATCTAAAACATCTTCTGCTAAGATAAATCCACTGATACGATTTCTTAATGCTAATTTTTTATTGAATTTGTAACGTCCAACTTTCGCAAGATCATATCTTCTTGGATCGAAGAACATGCTGTTGATCAAGCTTTCCGCACTATCTACAGATAATGGTTCTCCCGGACGGATCTTCTTATATAATTCTAACAGACCATCTTCATAGTTATCAGATGGGTCTTTTTCAATACTTGCAAGGATCTTTGGTTCTTCACCAAATAATTCTTTGATCTCTGCGTTTGTTCCAATACCTAATGCACGGATCAAAACTGTGATAGGCACTTTTCTTGTACGGTCTACACGTACATTGAATACATCATTGGAATCTGTTTCATATTCAAGCCAAGCACCACGGTTTGGAATAACTGTGGAAGAGTATAACTCTTTACCAATCTTGTCATGAGCAATTCCATAATAAATTCCAGGGGAACGCACTAACTGACTGACGATAACACGTTCAGCTCCGTTGATGATAAATGTTCCTGTTGCTGTCATTAAAGGAAGATCGCCCATAAAAATCTCATGCTGCTTGATTTCATCAGTCTCTTTATTATGAAGTCTTACTTTCACTTTTAAAGGTGCAGCGTATGTTGCATCTCTTTCTTTACATTCTTCAATTGAATATTTGACGTCATCTTTACATAATTGATAGTCAACAAATTCCAAGCTTAACTGATCGCTGTAATCTTCGATTGGGGAGATATCTTCAAATACCTCTGCTAATCCTTCTCTTAAAAACCAATCATAGGAATCCTTTTGAATTTCGATCAGATTTGGTACTTCAAGGACGTCATCCTGTCTGGCATAGCTGATTCGCATCCCTGTACCTGATTTTATTGGCTGTATTCTGTTCTTTTCCATGGACGTTTTTCACCTCTTGATCTAAACCTGGTTTATATACTACATCAACTGTAAGAAACCCTCTATCTTACTATATCTTTCTTACAATCTTATTCTTAATTTTACATAGAGTGTGGGCAGACAAACCCACATTAAGACATTTTCTTATATTACCATATAGAATTTATCATGTCAATAACTATTTTTAAATACATGAAAAAAGCACCTGAAAATGTTTCTCATCTGCCTTTTTCAAGTGCTTTTTATTGAATTACGTTTTCTACATTTCTTTGATATACTTCGCGATCTCATCAATACAGTCTTGTGTCTGTGGAAGGCTTCCAAGACGATCGAAGAACCCATGGTCTAGTCCTTCATAATAAATGACATCAACATCTTTTCCTTGTTCTTCTAACTTTTTCACAAATTCTTCATTACAGATCTTAAAATAATCGAATTCTGCTTCGATCATCAGAACCTTTGGCAAACAATCAAGATGTTCACTGAATAATGGGGAAATTTCTCCATCTAAAGTTGATTCTCCATTTTGTAAATACAGATCATTCATAGAATCATTTAACTCTTTAAAACGAAACAGACGGTTCATGATATAATCCTTTTGTTCTTCTTCCATCTGGTATAGTGAGTAATCCCAATGGTATGGTGTATCTTCTGCTACACTCATATCCATAACTCCGTACACAGATACAACCAGTTTCATCCTTTGTTTTTTATCTTTCAGACAAACATTAACTGCCAAATGGCCTCCTGCACTTTCTCCCATGATCGCCATCTTATCCGTATCAATATTGAATCTATCTGCATTTTCTTCTAACCAATCGATCGTTCCAATCACGTCTTCTTCCGCTCCTGGATATGGAGTTTCAGGTGCCAGACGATATTCCGGTGAGACAACAACCGCACCAGATTGTTGTGCAAGATAGCGGCATTGATTTCCTTTTGTCCTGACATCTCCGCCAATAAAACCGCCGCCATGAATAAATAACGCAAGCTTTCTTTTTTCTTTTGAATCTTTTTGATCTTTTCTTTCGTAAATGGTGATCTCGATCATATGATCTTTCAATGCTATGATCTTTGTCGTTTCAATAATTTCTTCTGTTGTGATATCCTCACCTTCACGTTTCATGTCTATTCGAATCTGTCCAAGATCGATATCTTCCAGCAAAATATCATTTTCCTTATAAAATTCACCAACTCTTGGTGCTCCTTTTGCTTTTTCTCTCTGCAAAACTTTCTTTTCAAATGCATGTTGTTTCGTTTCTTCCAGTTTTTTCTTTATTACCTTCTTCATAATTATGCCTTTCTTCAAAAAATCCCAAAGAATGAAATTCTCTGGGATTTTATCTTTATAGTTATTTTGTTTCTTCTATCAGGTAATTCGCAACTTTCTCGTCTGTGATCAGTACATTCACATAACCACCTCGAAGTACTCCGAGAATTGCCTCTTTCTTGTCAAGACCATAAGCAACTCCGACACGGATTGGTATTTTCTTAAATTCTTCAAGATCAAGACTTAGCAAATGTTCTTCAAATTCATCTTTCACCAGCTTTCCATCTTTATCTACCACATGGGAAAGAATTTCTCCTGTACCACCTTTTTTCTGTAATCTCTCAAATTCTTCCATCGGAATAAATTCTGCATTTGTCAAAGCTGAGTTATGATCTAATGTTCCTATACCAGCTACTGCAATATCAGCACTCTTTGCAAGATCAAACACTTCTTTGATACTTTTCTCTTCCATGAAAACTTTTTTAGCTTCTGGAGATGTCACATATTGTGGTGCAAGCATCTGATAACTATTTCCATTAATGATCTTCGCTACTGCTTCGATCAGATAATTTGAATAAGCCATTCGATATCCCTTATCCATTGAAACCGATATATTCGTTGCTGCCATCAATGGTACAACATTCACATCATCCGTTTTTAAAAATTTAAGTCTCACATCTTTTCCGAGAAATTCTACCATATTCTGTAGTGTAACTCCTCTTGTAAGAGCGATTGTCATATGGTTTTTTAAAGTTCTCAGCAGATAGTCTGATGCAAAAAATGCGATCTCTTCTTTTAAATCATTCTCATTAAGTGAACTTGCGATCACAGCTTCCTTCAGACCAAATCGTTCTTCCAATCGTCCTTCAAGATTAATTGCTGAATCTTCTGGATAATTAATCTTAATCTGCACATATCCATGTTTCTTAGCCTGCGCCAGTGCTCTTGATATCGTTGTTCTTGATACATTTAATTTTTTACCGATTTCTTGTTGCGACAATCCTTGTTTATAATGCATTTCAACTACTTTGATAATAAAACGTTCTTCCCTCAACTTCCCTGCCCTTTCTATCATTACTCGTCATTGTATATCTTTAACCATAGTATATATAACATTAGCAAGGGACGTCAATCAAAAGCTTTGCAGCCTTTTAAATAATCACTCCAATGCATCCCAGAACCAGAGAAATAATTGTAACTCCTAATGTTGCTGCAAAATAATTACGTTTTACTTTTGCTAAATATCCCCAGATACAAAGCACTACGATCAATGGAAGAATTCCTGGTGCGATAGAATTAAGGATAGACTGTAAAGTTGTTGTATATGTACTTGTTGCAAATTTGATTGGTGTTGATACTGTTACATATGTTGCTGCAAGTCCACCCATCATGAATAATCCAAGAATACTTGCACCTGTGATGATCATATTGATCAATCCAGATTTCAGCATATTTTCTGCAAATGAATATCCAAATGTATAACATTTTGATGTTAAGAAATATCCAATTCCAAAACAGATCACTGTTAATAATACGATTGGTCCAATACCACCTAATGGATTTCCCTGTTTAGCAAGTGGTAAGAATAGTCCAATAAACAGATACATTAATGTTGACCATGAGATCGTATCTCCAATACCTGCTAAAGGTCCCATCAAACCTGTTTTTAAATTGACGATCATTTCACCTGGAATCGCATCATAATTTCTTGATTTCTTTTCTTCCATAGCAAGTGTCAGTCCTAAACATGGTCCTCCACCCCAATGAGCTTCTGTGTTAAAGAATGTCATATTACGTTTTAATGCTTCAATATAATGTGGTTTATCTTCTTTATTTGGATAGAATTTCTTTAATGCTGGTACTAATGCTGCACAAAATCCTGGTGCTTGCATTCTTTCAAAACTATGACAGATCTCTGCTGTAAACCAGTAGACCAAATATGATTTTAAGATATCTTTCTTAGACAGGATTCTTTCTTCCTGTTCAAATTCTTCTTCATCCTCGTCTTCGTCTTCATCTTCATCTTCATCATATCTAGCATTGCTTGTGTATTCATTCTTTGTAAATGTTACATAAAGGAATGTGATAAATGCTCCCATCATTAACAGTGGAATCGTTCCAATCTTTGTATACTGGATCAGGAAAAATCCTGCGAAGAAAAATGGAATAAATTTTGGTTTTGAGATCAGGTTAGCAATGATTGCAAAACCTACCGCTGGCAAGCATGCTCCCATAGCTGTCAGACCGTTTGTTACAAATTTAGGGATATCATCTAAAACGCCCTGTAGTGCACCACTTCCGAAGTATAATGCAACTGTGAGCAGTGAAGCAAAGCATATCAATCTCATAAGTCCCACACCAACGATAGACCATCCGATCATTCCTTTTGCATCACCTTTTTCTGCGTAAACATCTGCTTTTTGTGCAAAGAACCCTGCCGCCAGATAAAGCAAGTTCGAAATCTGAACTCCTAAAAGCCCTACTGGAACTGCAAGTGCAACTGCGGCATTCGTGTTAAGTCCTGATGCCATTGCAACTGGTATTGCAACGTAAGCCGCAAGACATGGGTCTGTAGGCTGGTTTCCACCAGCAGCGATAACGCCTAAATAAATCAGCTGTAATGATGCCCCGATCATCATTGCATGTGGCATATCACCAAGAACCGCTCCAACGATCACTGCATTAAAAATGACCGTATTATACATAAATGCTCCCGCTGTATATGGAATACAGCATTTTGCAATACCACAGAACAGTCCAAGCAATATTGCCTGTGTTAAACTAATTGTCATGTTTTCATCCTCCTTAGCTTTTCATATATTTATTGAACATTTGGAAATGTCTTTTTGACTATATCCAGAGATTCCTTTTTATCTGTAGGCTGTGTCTGGAAATATAATTTCACACCATCTTTCTCAAGATCAAATAATGTCTGTGCCTCTTCTTCTGTAAATCCTGTAGATTTATAGATCTGTTTACGATCTCCGATAATAGACATATTACCTAATGTGATCTCATCAAATTTCACACCTTTGTCTGCTAATTCTTTGATCTGTTTTACATCTTTAAACAGTACGAACACATTTAAGTTTCCAAATTGATTCTTCTCCCAGATCTCAACAGCCTTATCAACTGAGAAAATACTTACTTTGATCTCTGGTGGTGCTGCGAATTTTAATACATTTTTCTGCATCTTGTCTTTCGCCACGTTATTGTCAATTACGACAATCTTCTGTGCCTTAAACACTTTTACCCACTGTGTTACTACCTGCCCGTGGATCAGTCTGTCATCCACTCTTACTGCTAAACTCTTTGCCATATGCTTTTTCTCCTTTCACTCTTCAACATTTCAAAAAGTTTCTTTATTCGTCATCTTCATCGTCATCGTCACTTAGGAAACCTTCGGTATCAACTCTGAAAATCCCATTCTTACCATTCTCTACTGTATCTAAACTAAAGTCTTTTCCTGACATTCCCTCTCTTGCAAGTACTGCATTCACTAACATTGGAAGGTTCATTCCTCCGACAACTTCCAGTGGTTTCTCTGTCTCCTGAATATGGCGCATTACCTGATTACAAGGAGTTCCGCCGAACAGATCGACCAAGATCATGCTTCCTTCTGGAAATTCATTGATCGTTTCTACAAATGCCTCTCTATATTTGTCAATATCATCTCCTAGTTCTAAGGAATATGCTGCAATGTTCTCACTCTCACCAAACAGCATCTTCGCTGTATCAACTAATGAAACTGCAAATGGCCCATGGCTTAATAAAATTATTCCTGGCAGATCTTTATTTACTTTCTCTGGCTTATAACATTTCACGTTTTTTCTCCTTTAATGCATGGTTGTGAACATTATTTCACTGTAATGTTCTTTCGTTCTTTCTAGCATTGTTATATATCTGTTTTGTTCTTATGTCAATACAAAATGAACATTTTTTTATTATATTGTTCATTTTCACTTTTTGTCACTATTATATACTGACAAAAGGAAAAAGAGGCTTTGGCAGAAACCACCACGATCGACTCTACATTCGTAAATCTTTTTACGAGAAAGTTTTTATAAAAAAATAGACAGCGCTCTTATTCATAAGAACGCTGTCTATTTTTTATTTACTTATTTCCCATAATATATTCTATAAGTTTATCTGAAAATTCCTTCACCACTGTATCTGCCTGATGGAGATCTTGTTTGATCGCTCCTTCTGGTGCATATCCAATGCATTTCATTTTGGCAGATTTGGCTGCCTTTACTCCTGCTTCGGAATCTTCGACCACGATACAGTTTGCCGCCTTCTGTCCAATTGCCTCAGCCGCCTTTTGAAAGATTTCTGGATCCGGCTTTCCGTTTTCACATTCGGAACCGCTTATAAATGCTTCAAAGCAGTCTGTAATTCCAAACGTATCCATATTTGTCATGATATCTTCTTTCAATGAAGACGATGCAACTGCCAGATGAAATCCTTTTTCCTTTAATATACGGATCAGATCAACAACCCCCGGCATCGGCTTTAGTCCTTCCTGATTGATCAACTCTTTTCTGGTTTTAACCCACTGATCTATATAATATGAAACTTCTTTATCAAGACTTTCAAATTCTTTCTTCATCTCTGTCCACATATATTCATGTGTCGTACCCAAAAACTTATCATGATAATGCCAGTCAACTTCAATACCTGCTTGTTTTAAGATGAGATGCTTTGCTTTGACATTAAAATATTCTGAATCAGCGATCACACCGTCCATATCAAAAATCACTGCTGTAATCATACTTTCCTCCTAATAAAACAGAAACGCACAAAATGTTAAGTAGTCATCTGTGCGTTTCTATATCTTCTGTATTAAACTGTAATAAATCCTAATCCTTCAAGTACTGAGAATACTAAGATCGCAACAATGCAGATTGGTGCAATATACTTAACCATAATAAGGAATAGTGATTTTCTCTTAAATTCCCCAGAGCTTTCAACTTCATCAACAATTACTTTTGGCTTGATGATATAACCGACAAATAAACATGTTAAGAATGCTGCGATCGGCATTAATACACTGTTACTGATGAAATCAAAGAAATCAAGGAAGTCAAATCCTAAAATCGTAATATTGCTCCATGCTCCAAATCCTAAAGATGATGGAACTGCTAGTAACAGAGCAATGATAAACATTGTAATACATGCAGTTCCTCGTTTCATATGGAACTTATCCATCAGAACTGCTACGAGTGTCTCAAGCAGCGAAATGGAAGAGGTAAGTGCTGCAAGTAACACTAAAATAAAGAATACTGCTGCAATAACACTTGAAAAAGCCATACTGTCAAATACTTTTGGAAGCATCACAAACATCAAAGATGGGCCTTTTGCAAGCATGGATGAATCTCCGTTTGAGAATACAAACACAGCTGGTACGATCATAAGTCCTGCAAGGAAAGCAACCCCTGTATCAAAAATCTCAACCTGTGTGACTGATTTCTCAAGGTCAGCTTTCTTTGGCATATATGATCCGAATGTGATCATAATACCCATAGCAAGGGACATCGAATAAAATAACTGTCCAAGTGCAGCTAAGATCGTTGTCGGACCAAATCCTTTTAAACTTGGTTTTAAATAATATGCAACTCCAGCCATCGCCCCTGGTCTTGTGATACAGAATAAAGAAACTCCGATCAACAAGACGATCAAAACTGGCATCATGATCGTGCTGACACGTTCTACTCCGCCTTTGACTCCTCCTGCAACAACCACTGTTGTAGCGATCAGGAAAACAAGAACACAGATCATAGGTTCTGCTGATTTGCTGATAAACCCTGTAAAGAATGTATCAGAGGCGGCATTATGAATCCCTCCCTGAAGCGATATCAGTGCATATTTTGTAACCCATCCACCGATAACACAGTAGTACGGGAAGATAATAAACGGAATGATCGTTGTAAGATATCCGATAAATGTATGCTTCTTGCTAAAGTGTCCAAATGCACGGATCGCACTGGTTCCTGCCTTTCTTCCAAGGGCAACTTCTGTGATCATCAGTGAAAATCCAAATGTTAATGTAAGGATCAGATAAGTTAATAAAAATGTTCCTCCGCCATACTTGGCTGCAAGATATGGAAATCTCCAGATGTTTCCAAGACCTACGGCAGACCCAGCCGTTGCAAGAACGAATCCTAAACGGCTCGAGAATCCACTTCTTTCATTACTCATAATATTAAGTACCTTCTTTCATATATATTCAGATACGTAAGGATATGTATCTGGCTCTGCCGGAGATCTTAGATATGAATCCTGCATGGCAGGATTCCCAGCCTGGATGCTGAATTCTATTTAGATGACGTCCACATCTTCTCCGGCAAGGACGGCATTCATATTACGTACAGAACACATCTTTCCACACATTGTACATGTATCTTCTCTCTCTGGTGTTGATTCTGCACGGTATCTTCTTGCCTTTTCAGGATCAAGAGCAAGTTCGAACTGTTTCTCCCAGTCAAGTTTCTGTCTCGCAGCTGCCATCTGGTTATCCCAATCCATAGCGCCTTTTACACCTTTGGCAATATCTGCTGCATGTGCTGCGATCTTGGAAGCCATGATTCCTTCTTTCACATCATCGACATTTGGAAGACGCAGATGTTCTGCTGGTGTTACATAACATAAGAAGCTTGCTCCAGAAGCTGCAGCGATTGCTCCACCAATTGCAGATGTGATATGGTCATATCCAGGTGCAATATCTGTTACCAGAGGTCCAAGAACATAAAATGGTGCTCCATGACAGATCGTCTGCTGGATCTTCATATTCGCCTGAATCTGATCCATTGGCATATGTCCAGGTCCTTCGATCATAACCTGTACATCCTTCTTCCATGCACGTGCTGTTAATTCTCCTAATGTTACTAATTCTTCGATCTGTGAAATGTCACTTGCATCAGCAAGGCATCCTGGACGACATGCATCGCCAAGGCTTAGCGTTACATCATATTCGTTACAGATATCAAGGATTTCATCATAGTATTCGAAGAATGGATTCTCATTGCCTGTTGCTTCCATCCATGCAAAGATCAGAGAACCACCACGAGACACAATGTTCATCTTACGTTTCATTGCCTTAAAACGTTCCGCTGTGTTTCGGTTGATCCCACAATGGATCGTCATAAAATCTACACCATCTTCTGCATGCATCTTAAAAACATCGATCCATTCACGAGACGTGATATCCTTTAATGCTTTATTGTAATAAACAATCGCATCGTAAATAGGTACGGTACCAAGGATTGCTGGACATTCATCGACAAGTTTCTTACGAAATACATGAGTATGTCCAAAAGAAGAAAGATCCATGATAGCTTCTGCACCCATCTCTACGGCTTTATTAACTTTCTCCATCTCAACATCTAAGTTTAGACAGTCTCTGGATGTTCCAAGGTTTACATTGATCTTTGTCTTCAAAGAATTCCCGATTCCAAATGGCTTTAAACACTTGTGGTTCTTGTTTGCAGGGATGACAATAGTTCCAGCCGCAACTTCTGCCATAAGGTCTTTCACGTCAATTCCTTCATAGGCAGCAACTGCTTCCATCTCTTTCGTTACAATTCCCTGTCTTGCTGCGTTCATCTGTGTTGTGTACTTCATGATTGAAAACCTCCAAAATATAAGATTTTGGGAGACTCTTATTCGGTTTTGTTTATTTTATCATCATTCTGTCTTGTTGAGATAAAAAAAGACAAACTTTAAAAAGCCTGTGATGCTGCTTTACAGTTCGTCTTGTATTCATAGCATCCAAATCCCTACGACGGCATTATCCGTATCAGGTCCATGGTCGAAACTCTCGTTTCCTCTCAGCTAAGGTATCACCTTTTAAGCTCCCATTTCAGTTACACCAATATTGTACCATCCTAAAAGGCAGATAGCAAGAATTTTGTATCCTTGTTATCTGCCTTTTGTGCTTCTTTATCTTTATATTTTTCTTTTATTTTACTGGTCTGGCGATCGCTACAACTTTGCGGTACCATGGATAGCTGTAAGACACACTGCTTCCATCTGCATGTACGATCGTGTCATTTCCAACATACATGGCGATATGGTCGATATTTTTATATCTTCCATTCTTTCCACTTCGTTTACGGTAAAAGATTAGATCTCCCGGAAGTAATCTGTCTGATTTTCCGTTATATGTAGAAAATTTTAATAATTTCTTCTTTTTTCCACACCATTTAGCAATATCTGCAGCTGTTGGTGCATAGCTCTTACTTCCAAAATTCACACCATATGGTTTATAAGATTTCCACACAAAAGAACTGCAGTCTACACAACCTTTCCGCATTCGTTTTGCCTGACTGTATCTTGGTTTTGTCTTACAGATCGCTTGAGCTTTACTGACTCCTTTGTATACTTTGGATTTTAAGATATAAATATTAAAAGATACACTCGCATTATCAGCACTGATCGTTAAGGTTGTCCTTCCGTATTTTTTTCCTTTTGTTAATCCATTTGATGATACGGATGCATATTTTGTATTTCCAACTTTATATGTAACTGGTGTATATCCGCTGGCTCCTGATACTTTGTAAGATACTTTTTGCCCTTTTTTCAGAATACAACTGGCTCTATATTGTGGATCTGTGCACTTTACAGTTGCTTCCAGACAAATTCCATCTACATATACGTATATCTTTCTGGTTTGTTTTGCATATCCGTAAAATGTCCCATCATCCGATACATAAAAATTATGGTTATTATCTGCTCGATAGATAATGCGTTCTTGTCCATTCGTCGAGTTGCCTTCTAATTCAACTTTCCCTTCGTTATAAAGAACCGTTGCAAGTTTGTTATTCTTTAATCTCGGATTGGAAATCTGGATATGCATTTCTTTTGTTTCAATACTTTGATATTCTGTTCCTTCATCTGTTACGATATTTAATCGGACTGTTGCATCTCCTATGGATCTTCCTGTAATCCTTGCAGTCTTCTGATCTGCTGATACCTCCATCGCAATATGATCATTTCCATTGACGATCTGCCAGTTATATTTCAGATTATCTCCATAATCATAAGAATCGTTATATTTTAATGAAATATTTCCGCCAACAGCAACACCTGCATTGATGCCAGAATCATAGAAATCAATGTCATATGTTGCTGCTTCTTCCGGTGAATCGTATCCGCCCCATAAATTATATCCTGCTTTGTTTATCTTATTCGTTATCTTTCCCATGCCAGTCTTACTTGCTGCTGATACGGGCATGATCTGAATCGATAACATTCCTATAACAGCTGAAAGCGTACATACGCACAGCTTTTTCATCACTTTTTTCACTTTATTTCTCCCCATTTATCTTGTTTCTCTTAATGTATATTCGACTATTTATAAAATTTAATTCATTACATTGACTGGTTTTCCTTCCATCCAACATTTCACATTATCAAAATCAATGATCGCACGTTTTACCAATGCTTCTTTTGTTGCAAATGCAACGTGTGGTGTCGCGATCAGATTCTTTGCATGTAAGAGTGGATGATCTTTTGATACCGGCGGTTCATTCTCAAAGACATCAACGGCTGCTCCTGCAATCTTACCGTTATTGAGTGCTTCAGCTAATGCTTCACTATCAACAACCGGACCTCTTGCCGTGTTGATCAAAACTGCATCTGGTTTCATCAATGCGATTTCATCTTTACCGATCAAACCTTTTGTTGATTCATTTAAAGGTACATGCAATGAAATGATATCACAACTATATAAAAGTTCTTCTAACCCCACAAATTGAATTCCTGGAAGATCTTTTACTGTCCTTGAATATGCGTAAACTTCACATCCAAATGCCTGGGCGATCTTCGCAACTCTGGTTCCGATCGCTCCGGTTCCGATCACACCGAATTTCTTTCCTTCCAGTTCAAAGCCAACCAGACCATCCTTGGTTCCTTCTTCTCGGACTACCTGATCGCAGGAAATGATATTTCGATACAGTGAAATCAAAAGTCCAAAGACAAGATCTGAAACTGCAGCATTTGAATAGCCTGCACAGTTGCATACTGTAATCCCCTGTTCTTTGCATGCATCCATAGCAATATGATCAATCCCTGTAAATGCTACCGCCAGCATCTTAAGGTTTTTGCAGCCTTTGATGACTTCAGCATTCAATGGCAGGTTTGCAACCATAATAATGTCCGCATCCTTTCCACGTTCGATCAGGCTTTCTGTGTCAGTTACTTTGGTCTGGTAAGATACGATCTCGACAGAATCTGGCAATGCTTTATGTGCGATTTCCATCAATTTCTCTTCTTCCACACCTAGTGGTTCAATAATTACTAATTTCATAATTGTCGAATACTCCTTTCGTATGATTTTACTCTCCTATTCTATCATCAAATATACGATTATAAAAGCTTAGAAATATTTTATTTCATAGAGGATTCCATCGAAGTTTCTTATGATCCATATAAAGTAAAAAAACTGCCACACTAGTTTCCACCAATGTGACAGTTTCATATACTTTATAGAAAATCTACTGGAGTAAATCTCTTAATTATTTAAGAGTTACTTTAGCTCCCTGTTCTTCTAATTTAGCTTTGATGTCTTCAGCTTCTGCTTTAGATGCACCTTCTTTAATTACTTTAGGAGCTCCATCAACTAATTCTTTAGCTTCTTTTAATCCTAATCCTGTTACTTCACGAACAGCTTTGATGACTTTAACTTTAGCTCCACCAACTTCTGTTAATTCTACGTCGAATTCGTCTTTTTCTTCTGCTCCACCTTCAGCTCCAGCTGCTGCTACTACAACACCTGCTGCTGCAGATACTCCAAATTCTTCTTCACAAGCTTTTACTAAATCGTTTAATTCTAATACTGATAAACCTTTGATAACTTCAATAATTTCCTGAGTTGTCATTATAATTTCCTCCTAATATTTTAAATTTACTGATAACTGATCTTACTCAGCTGCAGCCCCTTCTCCGTCTTTTTCAGCGATCTGCTTAATAACACGAGCAAAGTTTGTAATTGGGGACTGAATGCTTCCAAGGAATTTCGCAAGTAATTCGTCTCTTGATGGGATGCTTGCGATAACCTGGATACCATCTTTGTCATAGAATGTTCCTTCTACAACACCAGATTTCATTTCTAATACTTCGATGTTCTTAGCGTGTTTTGCAAGGATTCTTGCAGGAGCTGTAGCATCTGTTTTAGAAACAGCGATTGCTGTAGGTCCTGTTAAATCATCAGCTAATGCTTCAAATTCTGTTCCCTGGATTGCAAAACGAATCATTGTATTCTTACATACTTTGTATTCTACACCAGCTTCTCTTAATTCTTTACGCATTGCTGTATCCTGTTCTACAGTGATTCCGCGGTAAGAAACTAATACTGCTGACTGAGCATCTGTAAGTAATTCTTTAATTTCGTTTACTACTGGTTGTTTTAACTCAACTTTTGCCATTGAAATGGTGCACCTCCTTGATTTATTTTGTGTACCACCGCACATATAAAAAGAAAACTCTATATCCGCACAGACATAGAGTGTTAATTAGCATATTCACTAATACTCTCCTCGGCAGGTTGTTCTACGTTGCGCCTTGCGGCACCTGCTGTCTTCGGCAGTAATACTTTACATATAATACACGACATTTATATATATGTCAAATGTTTTTTTACTTTTTTTGAAATGTTTTTATTTTTATGCAATTCCCATATGGCAACATAGGATTTTGCATAAATCTGGGGTCAGACTACATGAGACTGACCCCACTTAAAGTTAAATATTAAGCAAATTTTGTTGTATCAATTTTCACTCCAGGTCCCATTGTAGAAGTAATTGTTACATTTCTAAAATACTGACCTTTTGCTGCTGCAGGTTTTGCTTTTACGATTGCATCGATTAACGTCTGGAAGTTGTCCGCTAACTGTTCTTCTGTGAAAGAAGCTTTTCCAACTGGTACATGAATGATGTTGGCTTTATCTAATCTATATTCGATCTTACCTGCTTTGATTTCTTTAATGGCATTCGCAACGTCCATTGTTACAGTTCCGGCTTTAGGGTTAGGCATTAAACCTTTAGGTCCTAAGTCACGTCCTAAACGACCTACTACACCCATCATGTCTGGAGTAGCTACTACTACGTCGAAGTCATACCAGTTTTCTTTCTGGATCTTAGGAATTAATTCTTCTGCTCCTACGAATTCTGCTCCTGCTGCTTTCGCTTCTTCAGCTTTTGCATCTTTAGCGAATACAAGAACTTTAACTTCTTTACCAGTTCCGTGTGGAAGTACAACTGCTCCACGGATCTGCTGGTCTGCCTGACGTCCATCTACACCAAGACGGATATGTGCTTCGATTGTTTCGTCAAATTTAGCGTTTGCTAATTTTTTTACTAAAGCAACTGCTTCCTGTGGATCATAATTGTTTGTTCTGTCCACTAATTTTGTAAGCTCTGCGTATCTCTTACCTTTTTTCATTCTAAAATACCTCCTGTGGTAATATCGGGAGTTCACCCTCCCACTTTCGTTTCAAATTTGTGACTACTCTTCTACTGTGATTCCCATACTTCTTGCAGTACCGGCGATCATGCTCATTGCTGCTTCGATAGAAGCTGCGTTTAAGTCTTTCATCTTTGTTTCAGCGATCTGCTGAAGATCTGCTTTAGAAATAGTAGCTACTTTAGTTCTGTTAGGTTCTCCTGATCCAGACTGGATTTTGCAAGCTTTCTTTAATAAAACTGCTGCTGGTGGAGTCTTTGTGATGAAGCTGAAGCTTCTATCCTGATATACAGTGATTACTACAGGGATGATCATGTCTCCCTGATCAGCTGTTCTTGCGTTAAATTCTTTTGTAAACTGTACAATGTTTACTCCGTGCTGTCCAAGTGCTGGTCCAACGGGTGGTGCTGGTGTTGCCTTTCCTGCTGGAATCTGAAGTTTGATATAACCTTCTACTTTCTTTGCCATAATCGTTAACCTCCTGATTATTGTGGTAATTACGGGATAGCCCTCCCACTTTGTTTCAAATAAGATTCTCTATTCTTATTCTTCGTTACGCTTTCTTAATATCTAAGAAATCAATTTCTACTGAAGTTGCTCTTCCGAACATCTCGACTTCAATAGTTACTGTCTGTTTGCTTTCATTGATTGCAGTAACCGCACTTGTTGTTCCTTCCCAAGCACCGGAAGTCACAACGATCATATCACCAACTTCGATATCAAGTTCAATCTTCTCTCTTGCTGGTGTTTCTTGCTGTTCTCCTCCAATCTGGATTCCTAATGGTTTCATCTCTGCAGGAGTCAGCGGTACTGGTTTTGATCCAGGTCCTACGAATCCTGTAACACCTCTTGTGTTACGAACCACATACCATGTGTCGTCGTTCATGATCATATGAATCAGAACATAACCTGGGAACATTTTTCTTGAAACTTGTTTCTTCACACCGTTTCTCATCTCTACCACGTCTTCAAGTGGTACGCGGACTTCCAAGATCTCATCCTGAAGCTTACGGTTCTCGATGGTTTTCTCAATATCCACTTTTACTTTATTCTCATAACCTGAGTAGGTGTGAACAACATACCAATTTGCCTCTGCCATAAAATCTCCTTACTTCTATCCAACCAATGCCTGAATTCCATACTGGATTCCAACATCAAGAACTGCAACAATGACTCCGATAATAATAGCACAGATCACTACAACTGCTGTTTCTTTTGCAATTCTTTCTTTCGTTGGCCAGATAATTCTGTTAAATTCAGCTTTTAACTCTTTGAACCAACTTGGTTTCTTTGCTTTGTTAGTTTTCTCCATGTTTTCACTTCCTTTTCTCTCAAAGGGAATTACCGGAAATTATTTTGTTTCTTTGTGTAATGTGTGAGTTTTACAGAATTTGCAGTATTTCTTTGTTTCCATGCGTTCAGGATGTGTTTTCTTATCCTTTGTCATGTTGTAATTACGCTGTTTACATTCTGTACATTCTAATGTTACTCTTGTGCGCACAACTTCCACCTCCATTTTGTTTGTTGTTTAATTAAAATAAGGCATAAAAAAAAGACCTTCTTCCAACGCTAAAGTCTAGCGTGTTTATCATATCATCCATATGTTGGTCCGTCAATAGATTTTTCGTTTTTTTTACAATACAATCTTGTTTCTTTACATATTAAAACGAAATAATACCGCATCAACATCTCGGCTGATACGGTACTTATTTTCAAAAAGAGAGGATTAAAAATATATATGAAAAACTATGTCTTTATTATATCAGGATCCTCTCTTCATTCAATATTCTGTTTCTAAACATTTCTAAAGAAAGTATAAACAAATATGAAGGAATTATTATTTAGTGTATTTTACCTGATATCCACTTGTACCTTTGGATCCTTTTTTGATCTTAATATAGTAAGTTCCTTTTTTTGCCTTTCCATAGATACGGAAACCTTTTGATATTGTTTTATTTTTTAATCTTGCTGCTCCTGTGACTGTTACAGAAATCTTGCTTTTATTTCCAAGTCCTGTGATATCGATATATGTCATTCCAGTCTTCTTAACTTTGATCTTATACCAGTGTGTTTTACTTGTACTTTCATTAGACAAGAATACCTGCTTCTTGGATTTCTTACGCTTGATCTCTTTTGCTTTTTTCTTAGATGTTCCATAACTGTCAGATGCTTTTTGATTTGCATTGATGAAATAAAGGATCTCTCCAGATGCCGCATTTGCAACGACACGATAAGTCCCTGCAGCAAGTCCTGTTGTTACTACATAGTTATTTTTTGCTACACCCGATAATCCGGTTGCTACAGTTTTCCATGTCTTTCCACTTAATTTCTGAACAGAATATGTAACACTAGAAACATTTCCCGCTGAATTTTCTTTATAAACTGCGATCGCTGCAACTCCTCTTTTGGCTACTTTAAACTGCTGATATGTAGCTGCTCCAGTACTTGCACTAGCGATTACATTATTCCCGCCAAAAGTTCTGTTATTCTGGCTTGATATCACTGCTGCTCCAAATGCTGCAACCACTGGTGTATTTGCATTCTCACATGCTGTTTCAAGGTATAATGCATATGTTCCTGCTTTGACTGCACCAGCCCAGATCACTTTTCCATTATTCGTCTGTGAAAGTGTCATAGCCGGATTCCCATCATAACACAGTTTTAAACGTCCACCATCTACTCCTGCGACCTTTGTTGCATATGGGATAACAACCGTTCCATCAATTCCTACACGAACTGTTCCAACTTTCACATATTCATTTGCATCACTATATCCTTGATACAACATCATTTCCTGATTTGCCTGCCATTTATTTGACAGCGTATCAAAATCAGACAGCGTGTAAACATTCGTTGCATTTAACTGCACTGCCGCTGCAGATGCTTTTGCCTGTTTTGCTCTTACTCTTTGTGATGCTGTGATCGCAGGAAGTTTGCTGTGAATACTTTCTGTTTTTGTTTTTGCTCCTACCATTACAGTCCCTGTCATCATTGCAAATGACAACACTATACATAACGTTCTCTTTAAAAAGTTTTTAACCATATTACATCTCCCTATTTGTATACATATGCACTTGCTACGGTTGATACGTCACTGGAATATGTTTTGTTTCCAAATTTAACTTTTGGAGTCACCTGAACATAATATGTTCCTTTTTTAAATTTTTTCTTTCCGTTTTTTGTGATCTGGAAAGAGTAGCTCTTCTTCTTAGAAACCTTGACTGTTTTTACTTTTTTAAATCCAGATTTTGAGTTCTTTGATACAGAAACTGTATACTGTTTAATTCCTGTTCCCTTTTTCAGAACTACTTTGATCCCTTTTTTCTTGTTTGTTGTCTTTCCTGAAATAGATGGCATTGCGAAGTAGCGATAGTTGCTCCATCTTCCATAGTATGTCTGATTATTACTTCTGTTTGTATAGTAGTATCTTGCACGATATTTATACGCCATATCTTTTGACACATTCATAGACTCATAACCCATAGATGTTGATGTCTTAGACAGTACTCTTTTATTCTTTGCATTATATACTTCCAGCTGTACTCCTGTTGCCATCTCAGGTTTATTAACCTTAAATGCTACCTTCTTAATATTAGCGTATGCTGCTGTGATCCCAAAATTATTCTTCGCTACATCGGCAGGCGTTGTGTTAACATAAACACTGTCAACTGACCAGTTATATGTTTTTCCTGTGGCAAGACTTGTAAGTCTGTATCCCAGTCTTATATATCCTGAATATCCTTTTGTTGCCTGAACTGTTACCTGCGTTGTATCTGCAGAACCCTGCCAGATCATTTCCTGCGTTCCAATTTTCTCAAGATAATAGCCATCCACTCTTTATCCATTCAAACTCTGTGGAGTCCACTGAATCGTAATGCTGTTATCATTAAATCCAGCCATCCATACCTTTCCTGCTGCCTTTGCATCCTTAGGCGATACAATGATCACTGCTGCCAGCAATAAAACACTAAATATTACTTTTTTCAAATTCTTTCCCATACTTTTTCCTCCTTTTCGTATGTGATTACTTTTTTCGTATGTGATTACTTATCTATTATCCACCTTCTCTGGATAAAGATCATGATTTGAAAGTCTGTTCCATGCAACATCTTCCCATTTTGTTCCTGGTCTTCCGTAGTTGCAGTATGGATCAATGGAGATTCCTCCTCTTGGAGTGAATTTACCCCATACTTCAATGTATTTTGGATCCATCAGCTTGATCAGATCTTTCATAATGATATTCATGCAGTCTTCGTGAAAATCTCCATGATTTCGGAAGCTGTATAAATACAATTTTAATGATTTACTTTCTACCATGCGCTCTCCTGGCACATAAGAAATGTAGATCGTTGCAAAATCCGGCTGTCCTGTGATCGGACATAGACTTGTGAATTCTGGTGCATTAAATTTGACAAAATAATCATTCTCTGGATGTTTATTCTCAAATGTTTCTAACACCTCCGGTGCATAATCATCTGGGTATTTTGTTTTCTGGTTTCCTAATAACGTAATTCCTTCTAATTCTTGGCTCTTTCTGCCACTCATTGTATTTTCCTCTCTTTCAAATTTTCATTGCCTAACGTATATCTTAGGACTTTTTGCCTATTTGGGTGTTTTGCCCCCCCCTTGGAAATTTTTTCCGACTGGAGAAGTTCTTTGTAGTCTTCCATCTTCAATGGTTTCGAATACCAATATCCCTGAATCTCATCACAACCGATCTGTCTTAATATTTCAATCTGCTCATCTGTTTCTACACCTTCACAGATTATCTGATATCCTAGATTTCGAATCATATCGATCAAATGTTTCAGGAAATAGATTCCACGGTCTGTTTCTAAGCAGCTGGTAATAAATCCTCGATCGATCTTGATCACATCAACTGGGATATCAACGATCGTATTCAGGACAGAATATCCGCTTCCAAAATCATCCATCGCTGTCTTAATCCCATGTAACTGAAAAGAGTCAAATAATTTTCTAACACTTTCATATTCAGACACAACTGCTGTCTCAGTAAGTTCAATCTCAACCATTGTTGGATCAACACTGTATTTCTTCAAAATATTTATATAAGTGTTGATCGTCTGCGGATCAGATGCATGGAGACTAGATGCATTGATCGATATCGGCACCTGTTCTCTTCCTGCTTTTAGATTCTCTGCAATGAATTCTACAACTGTCTCAAAGACATAGAAGTCAAGTTCTATGATCTTTCCATTATTTTCATAAACTGGAATAAATGCATTGGGACTTAAAACGGTTCCGTTATCTCTCTCCCAGCGCACCAATGCTTCCGCACCTATGATCTCATGACTTTTTATGGAATATTGGGGCTGAAAATATACTTTGAACTGTTTTTGTTCCATCGCTTCCTTCATATCATTGACGATCTCATTTTCCAACTCACGTTGTTTCTGCATCTCATCGTCATAAAATCTTACACTGCCTTTTTCTCCACCTTTCACTTTCTGTCTCACATAGTTTGCCGCATCGATCGCATAGGAAGTGCTCCTGCATTCTGGTGTCACATAATAGATTCCTGTTCTCAATACCACGTTGGATTTTGGGAACTTCTCCTTCTGCCGCAGCATAAATTCTTCATTGATCTTTTCTGTTTCTTCAATGATCGCTTGATATTCATCCTTCTCATGGCTAGCTGTACGAAACATTAAAAACTGATCCGATACAACTCTTGTAAAGTACAGATTATGTTTTTCTTCTGTTTTTCCAATAATGAAACTGCAAAAATCCTTTAATACCTGATCTCCTAGAGTATATCCATACTTATAATTAAAATATTTAAAATTTTCAAAATCCATATATATCATCATGTAATCACTTGTCTTATTTGCAAGAATGATACGTTCCACTTCCTCATGAAATCTTGCAAATGAGATCAAACCTGTCAGCGTATCATGCTCCATTCGTGTGATCGCTCCCTGATAGACATGATTCATCACCTGATTCTTGGCAAAATGTGCGGAGATGATCTTCGTTACTTCGGATAACTGCTTCAACATCTCGTTTGACCAGCTTCTCTTCTCCTTACACACAGCATATGTGATCGCTCCCGTATAGCGTCCTTCACAATACATTGCAACACATACGATTGTCTTTGCCTCTCCCTGTATCAGGATCTTCGTTGATGATTCGGAATATCGTTGCATATGATCATGCTGTAAAACAAGCACCCCATTCTCATCAAAATCATTAAATACTGTGAGAAAATCCTCTTTATCAAAATGTCTGACCGTCTCTAAAACCTTCGGAATTCCTTCTCTGTTCCATTGATAATCAGAATATATCTCTCGATCCTTGATATCTGTCTGCACGATCGTGATACGATCAAGTTCCAGACGAACTCCGATCACTTTCAGTAATAAATGTATCGCCACCTCAAAATTGTTGGTTTTCTCGAAAATCTCAAAAGCTGTAGCAACAATATCATTCTGAAAATATCTTGCTTCCAACATCTCTTCCTGTTTCTCTTGTTCAGCGATCATGGATGAAAAATGCTGCAGGCTGTCACAGTAAACATAACAGTTCTTTCCTCGCTCTTTTGCTTTATATAAGGCAATGTCCGCATTCTCAAACAGTTGGTCATAGGTATAACCTGATACATTCTCTGGAAGATAACAACATCCTGCACTACATGTGATCGTACAACCTGTCTTCCCGAATTGAAAATCCCTGATCTTCTGCATCAGCTCCACATTCTTCCTAACCAACTCAATGTTCAAGATATCTTTTACAAAAATAACGAATTCATCCCCGCCAGCTCTCATTAAAATACTATCGTTATCTCTAAATACTTCTTTCAACAGCATCGCCAAACGGGCTAGAACTTTATCTCCAAATAAATGGCCATAATTGTCATTCACCAATTTAAAACAATCCACGTCTAATACGATCATTCCACACGAATCAAAAGGCTTCTTCCGATTCAGATATTTGTTGATACATTTTTTCCCATATACCTGATTATAAAGCCCTGTCAAAGAGTCTTTTCTCGCTCTTTCTTTGAGCTTCTTCTCTTGTTTTCTTTGTTCTGTGATATCCCTTGTACTTCCTATCAAGGTCAGCTTTCCATCTTCATCCACGATCTTCGTAAACTCGAGTACCGAATGTTTAATATCCCCATCCTCCCCAAACTCACGGATCTCTACCGTTGCTTCTTTTGCTTCCTTATAAATCTGCTTTATCTTTTCTCGGTCTTCTGGATGAATCTTGCTTTTGTTGTCTATATAGTCCATGTATCCAGCTATCGTTTTCTCGATATGAAATTTATTATTATAAACTACAAGTGTATCTTCATCCACAAGATATTCAAATATCTTAATCCGAGAATTATTTAAAACTGTTGACAGTTTCTCTATTTTTTTTCTGTTAACTTGCAGTGTTTCCATATCCTATTATTTCTCCCGTAGTATTGCTATTTCCCTATTACCAAAAGTATACAATGAAACGCTTAGAAACACAATCTTAATCGTTCCCTTTTTTTCTTTCATTGACTTTTTGTCTCATTTATTTATAATGAATATATAAGTGCATATTCATTCTGAAGCCAAGGATTTCCTGATGCCAAGATTGAGCTTACAAAGTACCTGTTCCCTTGGGGATCTTACGTACTTTTTTATTCGACTATCTGGCATATTCATTTCCGAATATGCTTTTTTATTGCATAGAAAATATCGATAAAATCTCCTATGCAATAAAAATATTACATATTAACTAATTTAGGAGAAGGAGAAAACCATGTACAGACCAGAATCCGGTATCGCAGAAGAATTTATTGATGACCAGGAGATCAAAGATACACTTGCTTATGCAGATGCCAACAAAGACAATAAGGAACTGATCCTGTCTATCATTGAAAAAGCAAAGAAATTAAAAGGTATTTCCCACAGAGAAGCTTCCGTACTTCTTGCATGTGAAGATAAAGAACTGATCCAGAAAGTTTTTGATCTTGCGATCAAGATCAAGGAAGAATTCTATGGAAATCGTATCGTTATGTTTGCTCCATTATATCTTGCAAACTATTGTGTCAACGGATGCACTTACTGTCCTTATCATTATAAGAACAAACATATCCGCAGAAAGAAATTAACTCAAGAAGAGATCAAGAAAGAAGTTATCGCTCTTCAGGATATGGGGCATAAGAGACTGGCTCTTGAAACAGGGGAAGATCCTGTGAATATTCCAATTGAATATGTATTAGAGAGCATTAAAACAATTTACAGTATCAAACACAAAAACGGTGCGATCCGTCGTGTAAACGTAAATATCGCTGCTACAACAGTTGAAAATTATAAGAAATTAAAAGATGTTGGTATCGGAACATATATTTTATTCCAGGAAACCTACCACAAAGACAATTATGAAGTTCTTCATCCAACAGGACCAAAACATGATTATGCTTACCATACAGAAGCTATGGACCGTGCGATGACAGCTGGTATCGATGATGTTGGTATCGGTGTTTTATTCGGTCTTGATATGTATCGTTATGACTTTGCTGGTCTGTTAATGCATGCAGAACATCTGGAAGCAAAATTCGGTGTTGGACCTCATACGATCAGTGTTCCAAGAATCCGTCCTGCTGACGATATCGATCCTGACGATTTCGAAAATGCAATCAATGATGATATTTTTGAGAAGATCGTTGCAATCCTTCGTATTGCTGTTCCTTATACAGGAATCATCGTATCTACTCGTGAGACACAAGAATCAAGAGAACGTGTATTAAAAGTCGGAGTATCCCAGATCAGTGGTGCTTCTTCTACAAGTGTCGGTGGATACGCTGAAAAAGAAAAACCAGAAGATAACTCTGCACAGTTTGAGAAAAATGATAACCGTACCTTAGATGAGATCATCGGATGGCTGATGGATCTTGGTCATATTCCAAGTTTCTGTACAGCATGTTACCGTGAAGGACGTACTGGTGATCGTTTCATGACTCTTGTCAAATCCGGTCAGATTGCAAACTGCTGTGCACCAAATGCTTTAATGACTTTAAAAGAATACTTAGAGGATTACGCTTCTGATGAAGTCAAAGCCAAAGGTGAGGTATTGATCAAACAGGAACTTGAGAAGATTCCAAATCCTGTTGTCAAACAGAAAGCTACCGAATATATCGAAAATATTCATGAAGGAAAACGTGATTTCAGATTCTAGGAGATTTTTATGTTCAAACACTTAAACACCCGAATTCCAAAAAGAATTGAACAAGAAAAGGACAAGGTATCTGCCGTTATGATCCCTCTGATCAAGAAAAATGATGGATACCATATCCTATTTGAAGTCCGTTCCAATAAACTCTCACAACAGCCTGGGGAAATCTGTTTCCCGGGCGGCCGGAGAGAACATGATGAAACATCCATGGAGACTTCGATCCGTGAAACTTGTGAAGAATTACTGATTTCTGAATCTAATATTAAATTATATGGACCTTTAGATTACTTTTTATCTCCTGCTGGTCTGCGGATCGATCCTTATCTTGGGGAATTAGTAAATTATGATGGTCAGTATAGTAATGATGAAGTTTCTGAAATTTTCACTGTTCCATTAGCATTCTTTCAGAACACCCCACCGAAATGTTATTATAACAAAGTGACTATGTATCCAACAGATAACTTTCCATTTGATAAAGTACCTGGTGGAAAAGAGTACCCTTGGGCACGTGGGGAATATGAGGTTTTATTCTACGAATATGATGACCGTATCATATGGGGACTTACGGCAAAGATCCTGTATTATAATTTGAAAATGATCCAGTAATACAGATTTGTTTTGAATCTGTATTACTGGATCATTATTTTTTCTTTTATAAGTTTGTTTCACAAAACTCCTGCAACTGTTTATACGCCTCTTCTTCATCTGGACCATTAATTAAAAATACCACTTCTGCATCCTGATTTGCATGTAACATCAAAACACTTACGATATTCTTTGCATTTGCACTATTCCCATTATAAAACAATTTAATATCACTTTGAAACTTCCTTGTCATATTTACCAGCTGCATCGCTGGTCTTGCGTGAATTCCTACCGAAGTCTGCACTACAAAATCAAATTGCTTCATGACTGCCTCCTTCTGTCTCTTCATATGATGTCAAACGTTTTATCTCTTGTTCAATCTTTTTTGCAAATTGGAGTGATTGTCTGAATGCATAGCTTTTGATCCTTGCAGGATTGGATATTAACGAAATCTCAGCAAGTTTCTTACTTCCTGTGATCCAAAATTTTACCTTCAAATAATTCACTGTTCCATCCTGTCTTTTTTCTGCTTTATGTTCCAGTTCATCAATCGGCTGTTTTGGATCTACTTCAATCTTGCATTGTTCAATGTCTTCAATTGCATAAAATTCCGGAAGTGCCACCTCTTTTTTTACCATACGATTATTTGGCAGACAGATTTTTTGATTTTCTTCATCGATCAAAAGGAAATTACCAATCTTTCCTGTGATCTTGAATTCATCTGTCTGTGTTTCTTCATACTTTTCGCATAATGCTTTGATCTCAGATAAGTTCTTCTTTACAATGGTTTCTGCGAAATGATTACTTGCTTTCTTATAGCATTCTTTGCAAATATAACCATCTGCGTATCGAAATTTATTAAATACTCCTAAAGTTTTTTGACAAACATCACAAGTTCTCATTTTGCTTCCTCCGATCATTCTTGATATATATGCTTTAATGCATCATAGACTCTTAAATACTTCTGATATTTCTGTTCGTAAAGCTCTCTGTTATATTGTCTTGGGATAAATGTATTCTTAATACTTACTGTCTGCTCGATCAGATCATTCATAGATAGATTCTCATCCCCGGCTGCTGCCGCACAAAGCGCAATTCCATAACCTGCTCCAGCTCCACTTTCCAACTGCTCCACTTTCGTATTCAGTACATCCGCAAGAATCTGCATCCAGACTTCATTCTTTGACCCGCCACCTGTTACTTTCAATCTTGCCAGCTCTTCCTTAGATACTTCCATCACACTGACTAGCTGCCTCACCGCAAATGCGATTCCTTCCATAACTGCAATGGTCATTTCTTTTCTTGTTGTGTCTGTTCCGATTCCTACAAAAGAACCTCTTAATTCAGGATCTTGATAAATTGTTTTATCACCTACAAGATGAGGATAAAACATTAATTCATTCTCTCCTAGATGTTTGAGATCAACACCTGTAGTTTCCTCCATAAAATCATCTGCCTGTAACGTATTTTTCACCCACCAGGCAAGACTGCTTCCTGTTGATTGTACCACACCTTGTACTAAAATCAAAACCTCCTTTCCATCCATGGAAAATAATATATTCTTTCCTTTAACTTCAAAGTTTATTTTCTTTTTTGGATACATTAACACACCAGATGTACCCAGTGAAAGTACTGGATATCCTTTTGCAAAACAACCTGTTGCGATTGCTGCCGCTGGATTGTCTCCTGTTCCTGTTAGCACTTTTACATCTTGTTTGAAATGAAATTTTTCCTGCCACTGTTTTGTCACAGTTCCGCAAACTTCGCATGTTCCTTTAATCTCCGGATAAATATCTCTCGGAAATTCAAGTAATCGTCTTATTTCCTCTGACCATGCACCTGTTTTCAGATCACAAAGAGATGATGTTGACGCTTCACAATAATCTGTTTGAATATTTCCTGTCAAACGATATACGATATAATCTGGTCCGATCATAAATTTTTGAATCTTTGCAAAATTCTCTTCCTCATATTGAGAGAGCCAGAAAAGATTTGCTGCCGGACTTCCTGTGGAAATTATACTGGAGAGATAAGAAACTTCATCGATCATTTGAATTTTTTCTCGAAGTTTTGGGATGAGATTTGCTGTTCTCGTATCATTCCACATCAGTGCTGGACGAATAGATTTTCCTTCTCTATCAACAAAGATCACTGTATGCATCTGTCCAGTCACACCGATCGCTTCGACTTTCTTTGGATCAATTGTTTCAAACAATTCCGCAAACGCTTCTTCCATCCCTTTGATCCATTTTTCCGGATCGATTTCCTTCCATCCAGACTTTGGCTCTTCAATTTTATATTCCCTACTGCTTTCTCCTGCTACCTTTGCATTTTCATCAATACATGTCAGTTTGACAGAAGAAGTTCCTATATCAATTCCAATATAATACTTCATAAGCTTACTCTCCAAATTTTAAGATTACTTTATAGGTATCTGGTCTTGATGCTGTTTTGATCGCTTCATCAAATTCTTGATAATCATAGATTTTCTCTGTTAAAACTGTTGGATCAAGAAGTCTTTTTTCTATCATCTGAACCGCTTCGTGAAATGAAAGAACGGTTGGGCTGACTGCTCCTGTGATCGTTTTTTGATAAGAATGGATAGCTCCCATATCTACTGGTACTTTTTCATTTGGGTGGATAGAACTAAACATGATCGTTGTTCCTGTTGGAGCCGTCATCTCAACTGCCTGACCTGCGATCACCGGAATTGCTGTAGTATTAAATACAAAATTTGCTCCCCTGCCACCAGTCAATGCTTTAACTGCTTCAACAGCATCTCCTGCCATTGGATCGATCACATTACTACATCCAAGAGATAATGCTTTTTCTCTTCTTTCTGCTAATGGCTCACTCAGGATAACTCTTGCACCTCTCTGTCTTAATAACATAACATGTAACAATCCCATAGTTCCACCACCGATCACTACAACATCATCTCCAAATTTAATATCTGTGCGGTTAATACTGTTGATCACACATGCTACCGGCTCTGTAAATGCCATTTTTTCAAATGGTGTATCTTCTGCATATACAAACAGATCATCTGCTTTTGCAACGACAAATTCACCAAATCCACCGTATCCTGACAAGCCTTCTGGATTATGGAAGATATGACTGTGGGCATGATGTTCACAGATATTTTCATCTCCATGTTTGCAATAATAACATTCTTTACAATCATCAATGATATATGGAACAACTTTATCACCTTTTTTGAAATGTGCTTTATTAACTGCTGCTCCAATTTCTTCGATCACTCCACCATATTCATGTCCACCGATTCTTGGATAACTGTAATTACAATCTCCATTAAAATCTCTGACATCATTTGTACAGATTCCAGATGCTTTGACACGAATCAGTACTTCATCATCTTTGATCCGTGGTTTATCGATTTCTTTAATTGAAAAATCTTTTGGCTGATTTAAAATAATTGCTTTCATAGCTCTCCCACACTTTCTTTTTAGTATCGAAGGGAAGCAAATGCTCCCCTTCTCGTAATTTCTAATATGCTAAGATTCCTGTTACACCACCGACGATACCGATCACTACGATCAGTCCAATGATTTTTAAGGAAGACCAACGTTTTTTGTTCATCAGATAGTAAACTAATAATGTTACTGCCAATGGTAAAATACTTGGGCAAACCTGATCCAAGAAGTTTGTCTGAATGCTGTAAGTTGTTGTAGAACTTACGATCTTTAATCCACATACAGCTTTTACATAGTTAACGATCAGACCACCCATTACCATACAACCCATGATAGAGGCACCTTTGATCAGTTTATTTAAGATTCCTTTTTCAAGGAAGTCCATGATTGCTTCACTTCCGGCTTTATAACCAAACATGAAGTTCCAGTAACTTAATGCGTATGCTGCTACTACGATGACAACTGCATAGATCACAGCTCCCCATACATTTCCACTTCCGGAACGTGTTAAATCGATACATACTGCTAATAAGATAGGGATAACTACACCCTGCCAGATCGTATCACCCATACCAGCTAAAGGTCCCATTAAAGAGGTCTTTAAGTTTGTAATAAATTCACCCGGTATATTCTCGCCCATCGCCTTTTGTTCTTCCAATGCGACTGCCATACCTAAGATACAAGATCCAAATTCGATATGCACGTTAAAGAACTCAATCTCACGTTTCATCACTTCTTTACGTTTTGAAGGGTCATCTTTATATAAGAAACCAATGATCGTTGAAAACATATGGGCAACAACCTGTCCCATCATTCTCTCATAGTTGTAACATGTCTGTGGAAATGTCTCCCAGATCAGCCAGGCTTTGATCAGGGCGGCCTTCGGGATTAAACTTTTCTTTTTATTGTTTTCCATCTTAATCGTCCTCCTCATCATCTTCATCATCATAATCTGCGCCTGCTGTCGCTGGCTGTACTGCTGAAGTTACCTGCACGTATACAACTGCTACTAATAGTGCAATGATACCTAATGTTAATAATGGTAACTTAGAATATACCGCTAATAAGAATCCGATAAATAAGAATACTTTGGATTCTCCTTTAAAGATATACTGTAATGTGATCGCAATTCCTAATGCAGGCATTAATCCACCGATAATCTGGAATACTGTTAAGACTTTACCACTTAACATCGCTAAGATTCCTTGAATATAGCTAGATCCAAAATATGCTGCCAATGCACAAGGAATCGCCGTCATACAGAAACATAAGATCTGTGGAAGCAATACGTTTGCAATCCAGATTTTGTTATATTTTTCTTCTTCAATGTATTTATCTGCCATATGTACGAAGAAGCAGTCAAATGTCATACGTCCTGCCCACACGATCGTTCCTAAGATACCGATCGGTACTGCAAGTGCTAAGGCTGTATCTGTATCAAGTCCACCAACGATCGCATATGCTGTACCTAATACCCCTGCAAGCCCCATATCTGCCGGCATACTTCCTCCAGCTGACATAAATCCTAAATAAACCAAGTTAATCGTTGCTCCGATCACAGCACCCTGTACTGGATGTCCAAGGATCAAACCTGTAATCGCTCCACATACCAACGGTCTTTGTAAAGACCAAAGTCCTACGAAAGGCAAGTTACCAACTGCAAGCCAGTAAACGACCCCGCATAACACTGCCTGTAAAATCGTCATTTCCATATTATTTTCCTCCTTTGAATCACATTACTCATTTAAATATCCATCAACTTCAATTACCTGCTGTTCTGGTACTAACTGATAATACACATGAACACCCTTGGCTCTTAAATTTTTGATCGATGTAATTTCATCTGGAGAACATGCTACATTTTTGATAAATGGAGTTCTTTCTCCACGAAGTCCCATACCTCCAAGATTTACATCACTAAGTTTTAGTCCCATATCTGCCATTCTGTCGTAAGTGATCGGTGTTTTTGTAAGGATCATAACTCTTTCATTTGGATCTTTGGAATCTCTCTGTAAGATGTCTGCCCCTTTTTCTGTTCCGTATACATTAACCTTTACTCCGTTTGGAGCTAATGCTTTGATAACACGTTTATTGAATTTATCTGCTGCAACTTCATCATCTACTACAATGATTCTGTTTACATTTAAACTTGGGGTCCATACAGAAACAACTTCTCCATGAATCAACCTGTCATCAACTCTTGCTAATACAATGTTCTTCATTCTTCTTCCTCCTCATCATCAAATAGATCATTTACATATTTTACTGTGTCTGGTGCAGCTTCCATGATCCCTCTGCAGATTTCTTCAGCACTCTTGTCTGCATATCTTCCCATCATAACTTCAACTGCCAGCGGAATATTGATTCCTGTAATATGATGGAATTCATGATCTCTCATTAATGAAACAACTGCATTAAATGGGCTTCCATGGAAGAGATCTGTTAAGAAAAGAATTTCTTCACCTTCTGGTGTATCATTAATTTCCTTTTCTAACTTTTCTGTTAATGTTGCTACTGTCTGTTCTGGAAATAATCCATATGCTACAAGACTTTCCTGTTCTCCTACCAGCATCTGCACACTGTCTACAAGTCCTTTGGAATAGCTTCCATGAGATACTGCGATTACTTTCATCACGTTTCCTCCTTTATATGTTGTTTTTCTTTTTGACCTTTTTTGTTCGGCTATCTTTGATGTGACTAAAGTATAGCATGTGCAAGAGGTCTTTTCGCATAAACATTTGCACAATGCTTTGCGCAGACTGCACGAATGGATTGCATGATATATTACGCAATTTATTGTGCAGTTTTTATTTTTTTCTGCATGAATTCTGCGTAATGATCTGCGTAAACTTAATGCAATTTATTTGCGTATTGTTGCATGATGGATTGCGCAATAAAAGAAATTCGCTGGAAAGTATTTCTGTATATAATGAAGGCAAGCTTGGTAGCTACAGCTTACATATGAATTGTTAAACATAGTGTCTTTATAGAATAGGAGGAAGCAGTTTCATCTATATAATAGAAACTGCGATAGAAAAAATGAAAATAGTAAACGGTTTTGATCTTATGAAATACGCACAGGACCATCATTATATGCTTCCTGCATTTAACACAACAAACCTTGAAATGACTTATGCCATTGCAAAAGGATTAAATAAAGCAAAACTTCCAGGTTACATTCAGATTTCTTCTAATAACTTAAGATTATCTGATCCTGAAGCTATCGTATATTTAACAAAGAAAGCCCTTGCTGACAGTGATGTTCCAATTGGTCTTCATTTAGACCATGGAAAATCATATGAAGATGTAAAGGCTTGTGTAAATGCCGGGTTTACTTCTATTATGATCGATGCTTCTCATCTTCCATTTGAAGAAAATATCGAAGAAGTAAAAAGAGCTGTAGAATACTGTCATTTCTATAATGTACCTGTAGAAGCTGAACTTGGATGTTTACAGGGAAAAGAAGAAGATATCGTAAATGAAGCAGATGCAAAAACAGATCCTGATATGGTTGCTGATTTCGTTGCACAGACAGGATGTGACTTACTAGCTGTTGCCGTTGGAAATGTTCACGGACTTGATATTGAACCTAAAGTAGATCTTCCATTATTAGAGCAGATTTCAAAAATCTCTCCAGTACCACTTGTAATGCATGGTGGATCAGGAATTCCTTTTGATATCATTCAGAAAGCAAGAGAATTTAACTTATTAAAAGTAAACTATGGTTCTGATCTTAGAAAAGCATTTGTTTCTACATTTGGCAGAGCTTATGAAGCAAACCATAATGCATGCAGCGTTATCGAATTAAGTATCGAAGCTGTTGAAAACGTAAGTGAAAAAGCAGCTGAATTAGTTACGATCATTAACTCTTAATTCACATCATCCATATAATTTAACTTAACCTCACTCTTATTATAATCCATATTTTTAAATTTATAGGACTTTCCTATAAATTTAAAAAACAGGTTCTGTCTTTTTCATTTGACAGAACCTGTTTTTTATTGATTTAATCCGCTTTCTAATGCTTCTTTCATTAATGACACAAATTTGTCATAAGACGGCTCTTCCACAAGTTTCTCAACCAGCGTCTTGTCCGCAAAAATCTTAGAGATATAATCCCATAACTGAAATGCCTGTGTATTATTCTTACCGATATGCATCAACATGATAAGATTCACCTGATTATTCTCTTCATCCCATACGATCGGCTGTTTTGAAACACATACTGATATAAATGTATCCGAAGAAACTGCATACATCGGATGCGGTACCGCAATCTGTTTGCTAAAATATGTACTTCCAATCTCTTCTCTCTGCTGTACTTGCGAATGAAGATCTTCGATTTCAAAATATTTTGTTGCTCTATCACACAAACCTTGAAGTACTTCCTTCTTTGTTGAAGATTTTACCTGATAGAATAATTCTGGGTAAAAAATTCTTGCAATATCTTCAATATCTTTAAATCCATCTAAATTTAATTTGATATTTGCATAATCATGCTGGTTCGGGAATGCATTTACATACATTGCAAGTCCTTTTTCAAAAAATTCATCCTTCTCTGTTGTCAGGAAAATATCATATTCATCCAGCATATCTTCTGTGACATCCATTGGATTGCAAAAATCTACTGCAGATACTCTGTCGGAGAACCATCTAAGTAATGACTGTTTTAATAATAATGTCATACTGTTCTTCAACGATGAGATCACAAGGATTTTGATCTTTCCAACACCTGAATTAAGTTCCATCAGACTGCTGTAAAAATGTACTGCCAGTAATGCCGTCTCATCATCACTGACTTTCTTTCCGTATTTTTGTGATAAAAGGAAAGCAAAATATGTTCCGATATCATATCCCATCGGGAATGTCTCTCTGATATAATCAAGCATATCATTCTTCATCTGCATGTCATACTTAATTCGAATCTGTAATGACATACAATGAAGCGCTAGTGTAATTCTTAAGTTGATATTATCTGTAAAATCAACACCAAAGTTTTCTTTGATCTGTGCAAATGCTTCTGTAATGAATTTATCCATCTCTGGAGTGATCGTGTCTGAATCTCTGTTATTTCCCTGACCTTTTAGATACAGTGCAAAATATTTGATCTCTTCATCTGTGACTTTAATAAAAAATCTTCGTCCGATCTTCTCAAAAATATCTTTGGACATCTCATATTCTTTTCCAAGATTTTCTGTGATATCTAACTCATTTGACTGTACATAGAAACCATCTCCCATACGGCAGATCATAATGTTTAAGAAAAGGATCGCATTGTTAAAGTCTGTATCCATAATATGATATTGATGTTCTACAAATTTCTCTGTCAGAATATTCTTAATCTTTGCCAATTGTCTTTCATCAATATAAGACATACCATGTTCATTCTTAATATGTGCAAGGTAAAGATCCTGTTCCGCAAGACATCGTCGTTTATTGATCTCAAAACCATCCACCATAACTTTATTGCTTCCATGCATTAATTCGAGATGAAATTTATCCAGAACTTCTTCCACTTTCTTAAGATCGTTTAACAGTGTTGACTTAGAAACAAAGTACTTCTCTTCCATCTCTGAAAGAGTTACAGCACGATGTCTGCTCAATAACAGTAGCAAAATCTTACTGATCCTGCTTGTTGGATAATTCAATGAAACCGTTGTATATTCCTGATACAATGAATTGACAAAAGCGGAAAATTCATCTGCATCTTCCACCACGATACAGCTTCCTTTTGATGCTTTCGACTCAATATGTGCGCAGGATTCTTCTTCTAGTTCTGTCTTGATCGCTTTCATATCTCCTTGTACCGTTCTTAAACTGACATTTAACTTGTCAGCGAAATATGAAGCTGTTAAATATTCTTCTGTGTGATTACAGAGTTCTAATAATATTTCTATTTGACGTTGATTTAACATATATTCTTCTCTTTCTAAATCTGTATATTCTGATACGATTATACCATATATGTTAAAATATTTGTAGAATTTTACTATAGTGAATCTATATCTGGATCATCTTATGATTTCACTTAAATCTTTCACAATATAGTCTGGTTTAATATCACTTTTTTCTACATCCTCACGGCTGCTTTCTCCACTTAATACCAAGATTGATGTAACCTTGCTTCCATCTGCCACGGCGATATCTGTATATAAACGATCTCCAACGATCGCTATCTCTTCTGGCTTACATCCAGTTTCCTTAATAATATAATCTAATGTATATTTTGATGGTTTTCCAAAGAATTCTGGAAATCTGCCTGTTGATGCCTCGATCAATCTTGCCATAGAACCACAATCTGGAATAAATGTACCACCTTCCATTGGACAGTTTAAATCTTCATTCATTCCAAAATAAATGCAGCCATTTCGAATATAGTTGCACGCCTTTTTTAATTTTTCATAATTAAGGGTTGTGTCAAATCCAAGCAATACAATATCTGGATCTTCTTCCGTTAAAACAAAACCTGCTGTTTCAAATTCATGTTTTAACAAAGGAGTTCCCACAATATAAAGTCTTTTCCCTTCGTAATATTCTTTCAAATATTTGATTGCAACATGATTGGATATCATCATCTGCTCCGGTTTGATCTCAATCTCCATTTTTTCCAATTTATCAATATAGGTCTGCTGATCTTTAGATGAGTTGTTTGTAAAAAAATAATATTTCTTGTGTTGATCTTCTACATCTTTTAAAAACTTTTTTGTAAATGGAAATAATTCATTTCCAAGATAAATCGTTCCATCCATATCTAATACAAATGTTTTAATCTTATCTATTCTATCTATCATATCTTCTTCCTTTGATACCTGTGACCGCCTTGCCATTACAAAAAAAGAATTGGAAATATTAAATTACATGATATTGGTATAAGCTGCAGTTTCGTCTGCCTTGATCTTATTTTGCTGCACAAGTTCGATCGACATACGATATGCATCGCTTCTGCTCACGGAATACTCCAACGGTTTCCCTGTCGTATCCATCGTGACTGTTTTTGCCACGCACACTGGTGCATCTTTTTCTAATCCAAGATTAAAAGATTCATAATCGTCTGCCTTACGAATCGTCAAATGTCTCTTTGCTTTCGATGGTACATGCCCATAATTAGATAATGTATTATGCAAAGATCTCTCTGTAAAATCATACTCCATTAACTCTGGACATTTTTCATACGTAATATATGCATCAGAAATAGACCATAATTCTTCGTTGATATATCGCAGTCTTTCCAGATAAAACACCCTGTCTCCCTGCCTGATCTGAAGTGCTTCTGCAACTTCTTGATCTGCTGTTTCTACCTTCTGTGACAGAACTTTACTTCTTGTATAATCTCCTCGAAGCCTTACCTGATTATAAAATGCTATATTTGTAGAAATCGGATTCTCATCTTCGCTTTCTTCTTGTTTATTTCCTATAAAAAATGCACCTTTCCCCGCAAATCTTACAATGCAGCCTTCACTCTCCAATACTTCCAACGCTTTCCTTACAGTAGGACGGCTTACTTTATAGATCTCACATAATTCACGCTCACCTGGAAGTGGAGAATAGTATGGCTTATTTTGATAGTCAATCATTAACTGATGACATAATTTCATATAAAGAAGTTCTATTTTTCTTGCCATATCGTTCTTTCCCTTCATGTTTAAATGTACTATGTGATAATCTTACCATTTGTTACTTTTTGTGACAAGTAATCTTCTACTTATCAGCATTATATTACCACTGGTTATAATTTTATATTACCATTTGTAATTTATTTGTCAAGTTTTTATTGACTTTTATATTACAAGTGGTATTATATAAGCTGTAAATAGCATTTTTTGCAACCACTGGTCATATGAAATTGTTAATTTATTTAGGAAAGGATTTTATTATGGATGAGATTTTAAATATGAACATAAATGAAATGGCAAATGTAAGCTTTCATTGCAGTTGCGGAAAGACACATCATCTGGATATTCGTAAGATTATCATAGGAAGTAATGTAATTTCAGAGCTTCCTTCTATTCTAGAAGATTTTAAATGTAAAAAAATCTATATCTTATGTGATAATCATACTTGGAAGGCTGCTGGTGAAAAGGTTTATCATACGTTAAAAGGAAATCATTTTGACGTGTCTTTTACAATGATCGACCGCGGTGAGAATATTTTAATTCCTGATGAAAAAGCTGTCGGAGAAATGTTTATGGGGCTTCCTGCTGATACAAAGATGATTCTCTCTGTTGGTTCTGGAACTTTAAATGACATGGCAAAATATATGTCTTCAAGAACTGGTATTCATTATACAATTGTATGTACAGCTCCATCTATGGACGGATATGCTTCTTCTGGTGCTCCTTTAATGAATGGTGGAAGAAAAATTTCTTACACTGCAACACTTCCATATGCAATCATTGGTGATACCGATATTATGAAAAATGCTCCTATGAAAATGATCCTAGCTGGATATGGAGATATTATCGGAAAACTTACAGCTCTGGCCGATTGGAAACTTTCTCATGAAATCACCGGCGAATATTATTGTGAGACAATCGTAAAGCTTGTACAAAAAGCAATCAATAAAGTCGTTGATACCCGCTTTGATCTCGCCAAACGTGACGAAGATGCCATCTTTTATCTGATTGAGGCTCTGATCTTAACTGGTGTTGCCATGGGATTGATCGGAGTTTCAAGACCTGCATCTGGTGCAGAACATATGCTGAGTCACTACTGGGAAATGGCAGTAATTGCAACTGGCAAAAATCCAGAGCTTCACGGCATTAAAGTTGGAATCGCCACACCGATCATTACCAAAATCTTTGATGAGATGAAAGACACTCTTCCTGAATCTGTTTTCAAAATGGCTCCCTCTGCAAAATACACTACACAACTATTAAGAGATGTAAATGCACCTGTAAATCCTCAGGAAGCGGGGATTGACAATGATTTGTTTTATCGAAGCATCTTAGAAGCAAATACTGTTCGCAAACGATATAGCATTCTTGATTATGCTGTCAAGCATGGTAATATTGAGAAAATTGCTGATGAGATAACTAGAAATTATTATATGGATATCTAAGATCAACTGGCATTTACAATAATTTCTTTAGAACTGTTTATACTTTCTTTAGAATTGTTCATACTTTATATATTGAATAAAGGAAGGATTTTGCTATACTTAAGACATAGTTTTTCATATATATTTTTTAATCCTCTCTTTTCAGAAAAGTAACCGCTCATTTTATTGAGCGGTCTTTTTATTTTTCAAAAATTGGTGTATGATAGTCTCTGGTTGTTTGTATACAATCAAATTTTTCTTTAAAGGAGTTATCACCAATGAGTACTTTTCAAAAATTCATCCAATATTATAAACCCTACAAAAAAGTCTTCATTTTTGATCTGATCTGTGCAGCATTTATCAGTCTGGTTGATCTTGCTTATCCACAGATCCTTCGTTCACTTACAAAGACTTTATTTCTTAAGGATGCTTCTATGATCCTTAAGACTCTTCCGATCATCGGGGGAATTTTATTTATCTGCTATATTTTTCAGGCGTTCTGTAAATATTATGTCAGCTGTCAGGGACATATCATGGGAGCTCAGATGGAACGTGATATGCGCCGTAAACTGTTTGACCATTATGAAAATCTTTCTTTTTCCTATTATGATCAGCATAACACCGGACAAATGATGAGCCGTCTTGTTTCTGATCTGTTTGATATTTCCGAAGCTGCCCATCACGGCCCTGAGAATTTATTTATCTCTCTTGTAAAGATCGTTGGATCTTTTATTTTCCTGTTTATCATTCAGTGGAAATTAGCGATTATTCTTCTTGCGATCGTTTTACTGATGATCTTCTTCAGTGCAAAGCAAAACCGTAAGATGCAGGCTACCTTCCTTGATAACCGCAGGAAGATTGGTGATGTCAATGCTTCTTTGCAAGACTCCCTTGCTGGAATCCGTATTGTGCAGTCTTTTGCAAATGAAGATATTGAACGTGAGAAATTTCGTGTTGGAAATGAGGCATTTTTAGATTCCAAGCGTGATAATTATCGTGCTATGGGAAATTTTCAGAGTGGAAATACATTTTTCCAAGGAATGATGTATCTTGTCACTTTACTTGCTGGTGGTTATTTTATCGCTCTTGGCCAGATGAGTGCTGCTGACCTTGCTATGTATGCATTGTATATTGGAATCTTTATCAGCCCGATTCAGATTCTTGTAGAATTAACAGAAATGATCCAGAAAGGTATGTCTGGTTTTATCCGTTATCAGTCTGTTATTGATATTGAACCTGAGATCACAGATTCTGTTGATGCCGTTAATATGAAACATCCTGATGGGGATATCTGTTATCATGATGTCTCATTTAGTTACGAGGATAATGAGATTGTATTAAATCACATTGATTTCACGATCAAATCAGGAAAATCCATTGCACTCGTTGGACCTTCCGGTGGTGGAAAAACAACGATCTGTTCTCTGCTGCCTCGATTTTATGATATTACAGATGGTTTGATTACGATCGGTGGTCAGAATATCAAGGATATAAAATTAGAGAGTCTTAGAAGCTCCATCGGTATTGTTCAACAGGATGTTTATCTATTTGGCGGCAGTGTCAAAGAAAATATTGCTTACGGAAACCCTGATGCAACCTTTGATGAAATTGTCGAAGCTGCTAAGAAAGCCAATATCCACGATTTTATTATGACATTACCTAATGGCTATGATACTTTCGTTGGAGAACGTGGTACAAGATTATCCGGTGGTCAGAAGCAAAGAATCTCTATTGCAAGAGTCTTCTTAAAGAACCCGCCAATCTTAATCTTAGATGAAGCTACCAGCGCATTAGATAATGAAAGCGAGCAGCATATCCAGAAGAGTCTGGACGCCTTGTCTGAAAATCGAACAACAATCACGATCGCCCATCGTTTATCAACGATCCAGAATGCAGATGAAATTCTTGTTATCGATGGACAAACGATCAAAGAACGAGGAACACATGAAGAACTAATTACTTCTGGCGGTCTTTATGCTAAATATTATCATATGATGTAAGTGTCAAAAGTACAACAACGTCGAAACCTATTTTGTTTAGAACTGTTTATAAATTCTTTAGAATTGTTCATACTTTGTATATTGAATGCCTCTGGGATTTTGGTATACTTAAGACATAGTTTTTCATATATATTTTTTAATCCTCTCTTTTCAGAAAAGTAACCGCTCATTTTATTGAGCGGTCTTTTTATTTCATAAATATTCTACTAACATATCTCTTACACATTTCTCTATCTGATCCATAATATCCACACATACCTCTTTTTTCATCCCTGCCGTAATTCCAACTGTTAAAATTTCCTTTCTTCCAGGATTACGTCCATTCCCGTCAACTGTCGTGGTATGTTCTCCATAATATGTGCTGCTATAAGTTAGATCATATGCTGGGCTTAGTCGCCAACTATCTTTCTCTTCATCATATAAATATGTGAAATTCTTTGAATGATCATCTCGATTATGTGCAAAAACGTTAAAACACATTCTACGAAACATATTTTCAATATCCTCCGTATTATCTCTTGTTAATATCTTTGTCAATTTCATTAAACTATGATAATCAAGACTTGGCTGCTCGAAGTCCAATTCCAAAAGAGCTGCAGCAGTTAACATATGAATTCTTTTTTTCCTGTTTGGTCTATTCTTCCTCATCGATTGTCGTCATGATCTTCGGTCTTGCACCACCACTGGTTCCTCCAAGGCGATATAATTCATCTAGTTTATCTGAATATTCTGTATTGAGAATTTTCTGACATTGTTCTGCCAGTTCATCCAGGTTTGTATTTCCATTTGTTTGTTCCAATGTCCGCTCAGGATGATAGGTAATTGCTCCCATTCCTGACTTTCCAACAATCTCTAAGCGGTCCAAAACAGTTAATCTATCTGGATTCTGTTTATGTGCACGCAATAATCGATTCAATAATAATCTTCCCCAGTTATCTGGCAAACTGTCCGCAAATACTCCGAAAAGGCCATCAAAATAATCCTTTTGCGGAACAAACACTTGATTTTTTAAAGGTAATGAAAATGGGCTGATTGAAAAACCATCTTCTAACCATTCCTCACTATACTGGAATGCAACTTTATGCCCTGATGCCATAGCCAGTGTTCCCACAAGCTTTTCATCATACATAACTTGTAATGTTTTAGTTTCGCTCATTGATAACCTCCTGAATATTCCTATATGGCACTTGTGTAAAAATATTTCGAAGTTCATCTGCAATATCTAATGCCATTGCTATCTTAGTTAATGAAATTAATGAAATCTGTCCTGTTGTCTCAAACCTTTTGATCGAACCATAACTTACACCACTCATAGAAGCTAATTTCATCTGAGAAATAGAACGCCGTTTTCTGATCTTTCGTACTCTTTGTGCAAGTTTCTGATCTAATTCTTCTGCTGTTTCCCATACTAATTGTTCCATTTATTTCTCCTTATTTTATAGATAATATTTTATCCAAAATCTCATATTTTTAATAATAATAGATAATATTTTATCTATTACTATTTTATCATTTATACTTCATTTAAACAAGTTTTGTTTGAATATATTCAATTTCTTTAGAACTGTTTATACTTTCTTTAGAATTGTTCATACTTTATATATTGAATAAAGGAAGGATTTTGCTATACTTAAGACATAGTTTTTCATATATATTTTTTAATCCTCTCTTTTCAGAAAAGTAACCGCTCATTTTATTGAGCGGTCTTTTTATTTTTCAAAAATTGGTGTATGATAGTCTCTGGTTGTTTGTATACAATCAAATTTTTCTTTAAAGGAGTTATCACCAATGAGTACTTTTCAAAAATTCATCCAATATTATAAACCCTACAAAAAAGTCTTCATTTTTGATCTGATCTGTGCAGCATTTATCAGTCTGGTTGATCTTGCTTATCCACAGATCCTTCGTTCACTTACAAAGACTTTATTTCTTAAGGATGCTTCTATGATCCTTAAGACTCTTCCGATCATCGGGGGAATTTTATTTATCTGCTATATTTTTCAGGCGTTCTGTAAATATTATGTCAGCTGTCAGGGACATATCATGGGAGCTCAGATGGAACGTGATATGCGCCGTAAACTGTTTGACCATTATGAAAATCTTTCTTTTTCCTATTATGATCAGCATAACACCGGACAAATGATGAGCCGTCTTGTTTCTGATCTGTTTGATATTTCCGAAGCTGCCCATCACGGCCCTGAGAATTTATTTATCTCTCTTGTAAAGATCGTTGGATCTTTTATTTTCCTGTTTATCATTCAGTGGAAATTAGCGATTATTCTTCTTGCGATCGTTTTACTGATGATCTTCTTCAGTGCAAAGCAAAACCGTAAGATGCAGGCTACCTTCCTTGATAACCGCAGGAAGATTGGTGATGTCAATGCTTCTTTGCAAGACTCCCTTGCTGGAATCCGTATTGTGCAGTCTTTTGCAAATGAAGATATTGAACGTGAGAAATTTCGTGTTGGAAATGAGGCATTTTTAGATTCCAAGCGTGATAATTATCGTGCTATGGGAAATTTTCAGAGTGGAAATACATTTTTCCAAGGAATGATGTATCTTGTCACTTTACTTGCTGGTGGTTATTTTATCGCTCTTGGCCAGATGAGTGCTGCTGACCTTGCTATGTATGCATTGTATATTGGAATCTTTATCAGCCCGATTCAGATTCTTGTAGAATTAACAGAAATGATCCAGAAAGGTATGTCTGGTTTTATCCGTTATCAGTCTGTTATTGATATTGAACCTGAGATCACAGATTCTGTTGATGCCGTTAATATGAAACATCCTGATGGGGATATCTGTTATCATGATGTCTCATTTAGTTACGAGGATAATGAGATTGTATTAAATCACATTGATTTCACGATCAAATCAGGAAAATCCATTGCACTCGTTGGACCTTCCGGTGGTGGAAAAACAACGATCTGTTCTCTGCTGCCTCGATTTTATGATATTACAGATGGTTTGATTACGATCGGTGGTCAGAATATCAAGGATATAAAATTAGAGAGTCTTAGAAGCTCCATCGGTATTGTTCAACAGGATGTTTATCTATTTGGCGGCAGTGTCAAAGAAAATATTGCTTACGGAAACCCTGATGCAACCTTTGATGAAATTGTCGAAGCTGCTAAGAAAGCCAATATCCACGATTTTATTATGACATTACCTAATGGCTATGATACTTTCGTTGGAGAACGTGGTACAAGATTATCCGGTGGTCAGAAGCAAAGAATCTCTATTGCAAGAGTCTTCTTAAAGAACCCGCCAATCTTAATCTTAGATGAAGCTACCAGCGCATTAGATAATGAAAGCGAGCAGCATATCCAGAAGAGTCTGGACGCCTTGTCTGAAAATCGAACAACAATCACGATCGCCCATCGTTTATCAACGATCCAGAATGCAGATGAAATTCTTGTTATCGATGGACAAACGATCAAAGAACGAGGAACACATGAAGAACTAATTACTTCTGGCGGTCTTTATGCTAAATATTATCATATGATGTAAGTGTCAAAAGTACAACAACGTCGAAACCTATTTTGTTTAGAACTGTTTATAAATTCTTTAGAATTGTTCATACTTTGTATATTGAATGCCTCTGGGATTTTGGTATACTTAAGACATAGTTTTTCATATATATTTTTTAATCCTCTCTTTTCAGAAAAGTAACCGCTCATTTTATTGAGCGGTCTTTTTATTTCATAAATATTCTACTAACATATCTCTTACACATTTCTCTATCTGATCCATAATATCCACACATACCTCTTTTTTCATCCCTGCCGTAATTCCAACTGTTAAAATTTCCTTTCTTCCAGGATTACGTCCATTCCCGTCAACTGTCGTGGTATGTTCTCCATAATATGTGCTGCTATAAGTTAGATCATATGCTGGGCTTAGTCGCCAACTATCTTTCTCTTCATCATATAAATATGTGAAATTCTTTGAATGATCATCTCGATTATGTGCAAAAACGTTAAAACACATTCTACGAAACATATTTTCAATATCCTCCGTATTATCTCTTGTTAATATCTTTGTCAATTTCATTAAACTATGATAATCAAGACTTGGCTGCTCGAAGTCCAATTCCAAAAGAGCTGCAGCAGTTAACATATGAATTCTTTTTTTCCTGTTTGGTCTATTCTTCCTCATCGATTGTCGTCATGATCTTCGGTCTTGCACCACCACTGGTTCCTCCAAGGCGATATAATTCATCTAGTTTATCTGAATATTCTGTATTGAGAATTTTCTGACATTGTTCTGCCAGTTCATCCAGGTTTGTATTTCCATTTGTTTGTTCCAATGTCCGCTCAGGATGATAGGTAATTGCTCCCATTCCTGACTTTCCAACAATCTCTAAGCGGTCCAAAACAGTTAATCTATCTGGATTCTGTTTATGTGCACGCAATAATCGATTCAATAATAATCTTCCCCAGTTATCTGGCAAACTGTCCGCAAATACTCCGAAAAGGCCATCAAAATAATCCTTTTGCGGAACAAACACTTGATTTTTTAAAGGTAATGAAAATGGGCTGATTGAAAAACCATCTTCTAACCATTCCTCACTATACTGGAATGCAACTTTATGCCCTGATGCCATAGCCAGTGTTCCCACAAGCTTTTCATCATACATAACTTGTAATGTTTTAGTTTCGCTCATTGATAACCTCCTGAATATTCCTATATGGCACTTGTGTAAAAATATTTCGAAGTTCATCTGCAATATCTAATGCCATTGCTATCTTAGTTAATGAAATTAATGAAATCTGTCCTGTTGTCTCAAACCTTTTGATCGAACCATAACTTACACCACTCATAGAAGCTAATTTCATCTGAGAAATAGAACGCCGTTTTCTGATCTTTCGTACTCTTTGTGCAAGTTTCTGATCTAATTCTTCTGCTGTTTCCCATACTAATTGTTCCATTTATTTCTCCTTATTTTATAGATAATATTTTATCCAAAATCTCATATTTTTAATAATAATAGATAATATTTTATCTATTACTATTTTATCATTTATACTTCATTTAAACAAGTTTTGTTTGAATATATTCAATTTCTTTAGAACTGTTTATACTTTCTTTAGAATTGTTCATACTTTATATATTG
>OLPF01000301.1_pt1 | contig 56709 bp, 48 predicted proteins | sample 1673121 | NCBI WGS metagenome assembly OLPF01 (sample SAMEA3136756, study PRJEB25190) | human gut metagenome
TCAAGGCCTCTTGAACCCCATTCAAGCGCGATACCAAACTTCGCCACACCCGGATCTTTCTTGGATGACCAACGCACCTGCATCAGTCAGCTTTCTTATGATAGCACGGGGTGAGACAAATTGCAAGCCTTTTTTTCAAATTTTAGAAAAAAGTTGCCGGAATGGGACGGCTTACCGGGCTCTGCCGTGGATCACGGCGTCCAGCGCGATCTGAGACCAGGTCTCCAACCGGTCCCGCACGGCGTCCAGCTCTGCGGGGGTGGCCCAGGTGCCGGACATTTTTTCCGTCTCCCGGACGGTGACCTCGCCGTCGGTCTCCAGGACGTAGACCAGGGCCGCGTGATAGTCGCTGACCCCGCCGGTGGTTTCGTTGAGCACACCGACGCAGGTCAGGGCGCGGCGGTCGGAGACGTCCACTTCTTCCGCCAGCTCCCGGCGCAGGCCGGCCTCGATGGGGTCGGCAGCGGCCTCTTCCGTGGGGTTGATGTGGCCGCCGACGCCCAGAGAGAGCTTGTCGTGCAGCCGGGTCTCCGTCTGCTTTTTCAGCCGCCGCAGGAGGAAGTAGGCGTCCCCCCGGCGGAGGAGGACGTAGGGGATGATCTGCTTGACCGTGGCGTCATACTCGGCCTGCGCACGGGGCAGAAAAAAGTGTTGGTCTACGATGAAGCGGCGGATGGCCTCGATGCCCTCCGTCGTAAAGGTTTGGCCGCCTAAGCGGGCTTCCAGCGCCGCCCGGTCCACCACGAGAACTTGTTCCATCAGGCTCCCTGCTTTCTGGGTCAAAGATTAAGATACAATATAGTATACCAGATTTTCCGGCCCAGGGAAAGAGGGAGATCCCCTTGGAAGCGCCTTCTTTGGGGTTCGGGTTCCGCAGGCGGCACGACGTCCAGTGCGGCCAGCACGCCCGGACGCTCTCGCAAGCCAAGAGCGAGGGCTACACGGCCTGTTCCCGTTGCCACCCGCCCCAGTGAGAGGGGAGAATGTTCCAAAGCCCACCGCCCCAGCGCCAAGAGAACGGCGTGGGGCGGTGGGCGTTTCTTCTGTCGCTCTATGCCTCCCCTGAAAGGGGGCAAACTGTCCAGGGGACAGTTTGATTCAGTCTCATGCGAAGCACCTTAAACAGGGGACCGCCGTTAGGCGGTGGAGAGGTACGCCCCCGGCGTCAACGCTGGGGATTGCGGTTCCTAAGATGCCATAGATGGCCCTTCGGGGATAACCCCTCAGTCAGCTTCGCTGACAGCTCCCCTTTCAGGGGAGCCATCATTTTGGGGGGAATTCAGCCGCAGCAGCACGACGCCCAGCACCAGACTCAGCATTTCCCCGATGAGCGCCGCCCACCAGATCATGGTCCCGGTGCCCAGCAGGTACAGGGCCATCACCGCCGCGGGCAAGAGCACGAAGCCGCGCCCCAGGGAGAGAAGGGCGGAGGCCCCGGCCTTGCCCAGGGCGGCGAAGTAGCCGGCCAGCACGATGGTGATGCCCGCAGGAAGATAGGACAGGGCATACAGCCGGAGGGAGGTGACCGTTTCGGCATAGAGAGCGCTGCCGTCGCTGAGCAGCAGGGAGACGATGGGGCCGGGGCAGAGCTGGCAGACGACCTCCACCAAGGCCCCGACCACCAGCACGGACAGGATCGTCCGGCGCAGATAGAGCTTCAGCGCCTCCCGGTCGCCCTCGCCCACGGCCAGGCTCACCAGGGGCATCATGCCCTGGGCGATGCCCTGCATGATCATGGAGACCATCAGGCTGAAGTAGGCGATGACGGCGAAGATGGGCAGGCTGCTCTCGCCCAGCATTTTGGCGATGACGTGGTTATACAGCAGGGTCAGAAAGCCCAGCATCAGCTCAATGGAGCAGTCGGCAATGCCCAGGGGCATGATCTGCTTCAGCTCGCCCAGGTGGGGCTTGAATTTCCGGAAGCGCAGGTTGGACTTCCCGGACAGAAAATACCGCAGGAAGAAGAGCAGGCTGCCCAGCTGGGCCAGTCCCGTGGCCAGGGCCGCGCCAAAGACGCCCCAGTGCCAGACCATGATGAAGAGATAGTCCAGCCCCACGTTGATGAGGAAGCTGATGCCCACGCCGAACATGGCCAGGTGGGGGGCACCGTCCACCTTCACCATGACCTCCAGGCAGTAGGACAGGATGAAGCACAGGGAGAACAGACAGACCACATGGAGATACTGTGCGCTGTACCCCATGGTCTGCGGCCCGGCCCCCAGGAGGGCGGCCAGCGGCTCAGCGAAGATCGCAACGGCGATGGTAATGAGCACCGACAGCACGACGATGACCGCCGCAGTCTGGGAAAAGATCCGCTCCGCCCGGTCGTGCTTCCCCTCACCCAACGCGAACGCGCAGAGGGTAGAGGTCCCCATCGAGAGCAGGATGGCAACGCCGGAGAGAAAGTTGATAAACGGCAGGGCGATGTTGACGCCGGCCAAGGCCAGGTCGCCGACACCCTTGGAGACGAAGATGCCGTCCACGATGGTGTAAGACGAAAACAGCAGCATGGCAGACACCGAGGGCAGGACGTAGTGCAGAAAGGATTTCCAGGAATGGCGGGGGGCAGACATGATATTCACCTCAAGTTAGTTTCCCATGCCGACGCTCCCTTGCGCGTCGGTGGTTTTTTTGGTATCCTTAGGATAAAGGATGGAGTTACCCCAGAGTCAAGGGGGTTTTGCAATTTTTTTCAAAAGGAGCCGTGGCATGGAAAAGCACACCTTCAAAACGGCGGAGTTCGCCGCCCTGTGCGGGGTCAAAAAAGACACCCTGCTGCACTACGACCACATCGACCTCTTAAAACCCCAGCGGGTGGGGGAGAACGGCTACCGCTACTATTCTGCCCGCCAGCTGCCCACCTATGATCTCATCGCCGCCCTGCAGCGCCTGGGCACGCCCTTGGCGGAGATCCGGGACTACCTCAACCGCCGAAGCCCCGAAGCCCTGCTCTCCCTGCTGGAAGAAAAAGAGGCCGCTCTGGACGCCGAGCGGCGGAGATTGGAGCAGATGGGACGCCTGCTGGAGGACACCGTGGACAAGGTGCGCCAGGCCCGGTCCGTCCGCCCCGGCGACTTCTTCCTGGAGGAACAGCCGGAGACCCTCTGCGCCGTGGTGCCTGCGCCGAAGATCCACGATGAGACGTTTGATGAGGCGGTCTACCTTCTCCACGTCCGCCAGCTCCTGGCCTGGGCCAGGGCCAACGGCATCCCCTCCCAGGCCCCCGGCGACATCATCTGCCGGGAGACATTGGAGCGGGGGGAGGTGACGGAGGACTTCTATTATTGCCCCGTCCCCCCAGGGACCACGGGCTGGCCCACCCGCGTCCGCCCCGCCGGGACGTATGCGGTCCTGTGCCACCAGGGGTCCTATCAATCCGAGTACGACGCCAGCCGCGCCCTCGTCCGCTGGGTGAGGGCGCAGGGGTACCGCATTGCCGGGGACCTCTACGAAGAGGATCTGGTCAATTACAGCACCTCCCGTGACCCGGAATCCTACCTTATGAAGCTCAGCCTGAACATTCGGAAGTGAGATAAAACCAGGCTCCCCCAGCCCAGCGGCCAGGGGAGCCTGTGATTTTTAGATAGTTCGGATCAATCAGGGCATCTCCAGCGCGAACAGCGCCGCGCCCAAGGCCCCGCAGAGCTGGGCATCAGGATGGATGTAGAGGGGCTGACCGATCTTTTCCTCAATAGCCCCGACCACGCCTTTGTTCCGGGACACGCCGCCGGTCATCATGCAGGGGTGTGCCCCGCCGATGCGTCGGAAGAGGGCGGCGGCACGGGTGGCGACGGACTGGTTCAGGCCGTGGACGATGTCCGGCAGGGCCTTGTTCTGGGCCACCAGGGAGACCACCTCGGAGTCGGCAAAGACGGTACACATGGAGGAGATGGTGATCTCCTCCTTCCATTTCAGGCCGATGGTCGAAATGTCCTCCAGGGAAATTTCCAGCGTCCGGGCCATCATCTCCAAAAAGCGCCCGGTGCCGGCGGCGCACTTGTCGTTCATGACGAAGTTGGACACGCTGCCGTCCGGCTCCACTTTGATGGCCTTGCTGTCCTGGCCGCCGATGTCGATGACGGAGCGGATGGCCGGGTTTAAGAAGTGAGCGCCCTTGGCGTGGCAGGTGATCTCGGTGACGGACTTGTCGCCGGTCTGAATGACCCCGCGGCCATAGCCGGTGGTGACGGTGGCGGTCAGGTCTTTTTCCGTCAGGCCCGCCTGCTGGAGCGCCTGCTCCAAGGCCCGCTGCGCCCCGTTGGAGGCCCCGGCCCCGGTGGGCAGGATGACCTTGGCCACGATGTTCTTGTCCTGGTCCAGGATGACCACGTCGGTGGTGGCGGACCCGCTGTCGATGCCGGCAAAATAGCCGTGCTTGTCCATAGTCGTTGCTCCTTTCTGGGTGGCGAAGCCCTCGGCAAAGGCGTCTAGCCGGGTGCGCAGCTGCTCCCGGCTCTGGGTGGTTCCGTCCGACTCGATCTTGAGCAGGGGGACGGAGAGGTGATCGCGCAGGCCCGCATACTCAAAGCCGTAGTAGTCGCAGAATTGCAGGGTGTGATACACCACACCCTCCAGGCCGGGGGCGTGGAAGAGCTGCTTCCGGGCTGTGTTGTCCGTCATGCGCATGCAGGGCAGCTGGCCCAGCAGCTGGCGGGCGTAGGCCTCCATGAGGGCTGCAAACTCCGCCTGGTCCTCCGGGGCGACCACCGAGCGGTTGCTGGCGCAGGTGAGGTTCTCCACCGGCAGGGGCATCGTCTCCTCCACCAGGGAGAAGAGGTGGGTGCCCATCTTCGCGCCGATCACGGCGATGTGCGGGTCCGTGCGGGGCGTCGTGGGGGCGAAGGCGGCAAAGAAGGCGTTCTTGTCAAACTGCGTGCCCTTGTATCTCCCATAGGCCTCGGCCAGGTCCATGAGCTGGTGCTTGGCGTGGTCCACGGAGCAGCCGGACTTGCCGTGTAAAATATCGAGTAGATAAAGAAAATCTAAATTCCCAAACTCCTTCAGGATGTCATAGGTCCGCCGGATCGTATCGCAGCAGTTGACCAGCACGACCTCTTTCACATGCCCGGCCATGACCGCCTGAATGACGGACTTGCCGAACCCGCAGAGGTTGGGGTGGGCCACTTGGTCGGAGAGGTCGAAGGCATCCGGGGCCTCGTCCAGCAGGGCACATTCCCCGCCCAGGGCGGTCAGCAGTTCGACAGGCGTGTATTTACAAACGTGATAGGTGATGCTCATGCCAGGCCCTCCAATACTTCCAGAAAGGCTTCCACGCGGGTGGCCGCCTGGCCCTCGCCGCCGAAGCCGCGGTCACAGCTGTCGCCGTCCAGGAGCAGAGTGGGCAGGCCGGCCTCCTCAAAGGCCTTCTTGCCCAGCCTGGCCCCGCCCAGGGTCATCTTGCAGCCCCAGTGGCAGAACCAGACCATGCCGTCGGCGTCCACGGTCTTGGCCATCTCCAGCGCCCGCTGGATGCGCCGCTCCACCGGCCCGTTGAAGGGGGAGTAGACCAGGCGCTTGGCCATGGCCTCGTAAGGCTTGGCGGGGTCGGCGTCCACGATGCCCTCATAGCTCATGTCGCAGGCGGCGATCTGCACCCGTGCGGTGCGGCTGAAGAGCGCCCGCAGGGGCGTGATCCAATAGGGCGTGGTGTGGATCCAGACCAGCTGCTTGCCCGTGGCCGGGGGGGCCGTCTCGATCTCACGGGCCAGCTGGCGGGCGTAGGCCTCCACCTCCGGCAGACCCAGGAGGAAATGGAAGGCGGCGGTGCGGAGCAGCTCGCTGGTCAGGTCGCTCAGGATCTGCTTGCCCGCCCGCTTCTGCAAGCCCTGCTGGAACAGGCGCATGGTCCGCTGGCTGCGGGCCACGGTCTGAGCAAGCTGATTTTCGTCGATGGGCTGTCCCGTCTGCCGGGCGATGAATTTTCCCATCTCCCGCAGCTGGTCGGCCACATACTGCACGGCCTGGGGGGAAGGCTCGAAGGGGACATCAATGGAGAAATGCGGCACACCGTAAAATTCGGACAGATAGCGGAACGTCAGCTGGTTGGCGTCGCAGGCCAGGGACGTGGAGAGAATGAAGCGGGGCTTGGGCATCAGCCCCATCTGGGCTGCCCCGATGAAGACTTTATGGTAAGAACATAGGCTGGCGGGGATGCCGATGTCCTCGGCCTGGTGCAGGTACAGCTGCTCGGCCTTGGAGCCGGAGAGGTAGCTGGAAAACCCCTCGCAGGAGTAGGGATGCAGGCCCAGGGGGTGGAGCATCTCGCAGGGGGTGAAGAGGCTGACCATCACGTTCCCCTGGGGCTTGGTGAGGCAGTTCACCATGGCCTTGTTCACGGTCTGGAACAGCATTTTATCGGACTGGGAGGCCCGCTTTGAGGCGAGCTTGTTTTTCAGCCCGTTGGCCTGAAACCCCGCCGCCAGGAGCTTGCGGGCTTTTTCGGGCTTGGCTTCGGACAGAGCGCCAACCTTGGCGCCAAAGGTTTCGATGAGATCCATAGATCCTCCTCGTTGCTTTTTTTAATGTAGTCGGTGGGGGTGGGCTTTCCCGCCGGTGCTGAGGTTCCGCAGGAAGCGCCAGATATATTTCAGCATATCCCGCCGGGTCTCCGGGGGCAGGGCGCGGTAGGCACCCAGGGCGGCCAGGGCGGTGTCCGCCCAATGCTCGGACAGCTCCGAGAGCGTCTCGGCCTGGGCCGCAGAGAGCAGGGAGAAGAGCACGTCGGTAAACTCCGCCCGCTCCGCCGGGGCCATGGAATCCACCCAGCCTCGGAAGCCGTCGGCCTCCCGCTGGGCCTGCCGGGACCGGCGGGGGAGAAAGCGAAAGGACCCGCTGTGGACCTCCCAGGTAAAGGGGTCGTGCTGCCCTGCCGTCCCGTGGCCATGGCTCTTGACGGTCCTGGCCCGTGGGTCCTGGTGGAGCAAGGCCCCGACCAGCGAGGCCTGGGGGACGTAGGTCACGATGCGGGGGGCCAGCCCGCGATAGGCCGGCGTGTGGGTCAGGTCCCGGTGAAAGCCGGGGCCGTCGTTGCTGTACACCATGAGGATACGCCGCCGAAGGAGCGCCGGGGCGTGGACCGCGGCCCACACCGCCAGGTTCCCGCCCTTGGAGTGGCCGCCCAGACGGAGCTTGCCGGGATATTTCGTCGCCACGCGCACCAGGTAGTCCAGTGCCAGCCGCTGCGAGGGAACGGAGGGGGAGTAGCTCATGGCGAAGCACTCCTTCCACCCGGCCAGGGTATCGTCGGTCCCCCGGAAGGCCAGGAAGAGGGTGCCGTCCGGCAGACGGTAGGTCAGGGCCGCAAACTGTGTGTCCTGGTCTGCCACCGTCTCCATGCACCCCAGGGCCAGGGTGCGGAAGCGGGGGCTGCGGGCCGCCTCCACGACCAGCTCCGGGGTGTGGGGGGACATGAGCAGGCCCGTGTCGTCCCAACCCGGCCGTTGGGTCAGCTTTTCCACGGCCTGGGAAAAGGGCAGCCACACACCGCTCTCCACCCCCGGCAGCACCCACTCGAAGGGGTCGTAGGCGCACAGGGAGAGGATCAGGTTATCCACCGGACCAAAGGAGGCGGCCCGAAACGGCAGCCTGCCCCGGCGGCGGAGATAGGTCAGACAATTTTCAAACGCCACATCCATCTCCTCCTTATGGTTCATGGCTTTCCGCAATAGGATATCGGTTTTGCAAGTAAGCTGCATCAAAAAGAAAGTATAGCATAAAAGAATTCGGAAGGAAAGGGAGAAGTCGCCAAAAACACACCAAAAAAGGGAGGAAAAAAGGACGGACTTCCCAGCCGGGAAATCCGCCCTTTTTGGGGGATCGGGAAAAGCGGAACTTACGCGTTCTTAAGGAACTTCTCCAGCCGGTCCATGCCTTCCTTGATGTTCTCCATGGAGACGGCGAAGGACCAGCGGACATAGTTGGGGGCACCGAAGCCCGTGCAGGGGACCACGGCCACCAGACCCTCCCGCAGGAAAACGCGGGCGAAGTCGTCGGCGTCGTGGATCACGTCGCCGTAGAGGGTCTTGCCGATGAGCTGATCCAGGTTCATCAGCATGTAGAAGGTGGCCTCCGGGCGGACGGGGTGGACGCCGGGAATGGCGGACATGCGCTCGTAGAGGTAGTTCCGGCGGGTCTCAAAGGCCTGCCGCATGACCTCGATCTCATCCTGGGAGCCGCTGAAGGCTTCGGTGGCGGCGGCCTGGGCGATGGAGCAGGTGCCGGAGAGGCTGTGGCTGAGGTAGTTGCTCATGACTTGGACGATCTCCTTGCTGGCCGCGGCAAAGCCGATGCGCCAGCCGGTCATGGCGTAGGTCTTGGAGGCACCGCCCACCAGGATGGTGCGGGCCTTGATCTCCTTGCTCAGGGTGGGGAAGGAGACGAACTCCTTGTTGTCAAAGACCAGCTTGCTGTACATCTCGTCGGCGATGACGTACAGGTCGTTGTCCAGGCAGACCTTGGCGATGTCCTCCAGGTGCTCCCGGCTGTAGATCATGCCGGTGGGGTTGGAGGGGCTGTTGAGCATCAGGGCCTTGGTCTTGGGGGTGATGGCGGCCTGGAGCTGCTCCGGGGTCAGGTTGAAGCCGTTCTCCTCCGTGGTGGTGACGACCACGGGCACGCCGCCGACCATTTTAATGAGCTCATAGTAGCTCACCCAATAGGGGGCGGGCAGGATCACCTCGTCGCCGGGGTCGATGAGGGTCTTGAGGGCGACATAGAGGATGGGCTTGCCGCCGCCGCTGACAACGATCTCCTCCGGGGTGTAGTCCAGGCCCCAGTCGGCGTCCAGCCGGTCGGCCACGGCCTTGCGCACGGCGGGGGTGCCGGGAGTGGGGGTGTATTTGGTCAGGTTTTCCTGGATCGCGCGGATCCCGGCCTGCTTGATGTGTTCGGGAGTGGGGAAATCGGGCTGACCGACGCTGAAGCCGATCACGTCGATGCCCTCGGAGCGCATCTTGTTAAACTGGGTGTCAATGGCCAGAGTGGTGGATGCCCGAACAGACTGGGCAAGATTAGACAGTGCTTTCATAATAGCAGGCCTCCTGATAGATGTTTCGATTTTTTCAATGACACATTATAGTGAGAAACTTGCAGATTTGCAATAGATGATTGCAAAAAAATTTCGATTTCTGAAGAATTTTTTTCTGTGACTTTCATAAAGAGACAAAAAAACTCCCCCTCAGCCGGGCGGACCGAGGGGGAGTTGAGGTTAGCAAATGTTTACTTTTTCGGCCGTCTCCGCTCGTGGTTTTTCTGGTAGAGATAATACAGTCCATCCAGCAGCAGGTTTTCGTCGATGAGGATCTTCCGCTTACAGTGCGGCTGGATCATTTCGGCGTTCCCGCCGGTCATCACGACCGTCGCCACGGGTTTGGCCTCGGCCTCCATGCGCTGGATCATGCCGTCGATCATGGCGGCGTTGCCATAGAGGACGCCGGAGCGCATGGCGTCGATGGTGGAGCGGCCAAAGATGGAGGGGGGCTGCTCCAGGGAGATGTGCGGCAGCTCTGCCGCCCGGCCGGAGAGGGCCTCCACGGCGATGCGGACGCCGGGGATGATGACGCAGCCCTTATAGGTGCTCTCGCTGAGGTAGGAGAAGGTGGTGGCCGTGCCCATGTCGATGACGATGATGGGCTGGGGATACTTCTGGATGGCCGCCACGGAGGAGGCCACGATGTCCGCGCCCAGTTGGTTGTGGATCTCAGCCAGAATGTTCATCCCCGTCTTGACCCCTGGCCCGACGATCATGGGCCGCACGCCGCTGAGCTGCTCCACGGCCCCGGCCATGGCGCTGGTCATGGGGGGCACAACGCTGGAGATCACCGCCCCGGTGATGCCTTGCAGGTCCGACCGGTAGAGGTGGAACATATCCAGCAGGTCGATGGCGATCTGGTCCCTCGTCTTGTTTTTGTCCGTCTTGAGCGAGCCCCGGAATTGGAGCCGCCCCTCTGGGGTAAACAGCCCCATGGTGATGGCGGTGTTGCCGATGTCGATGGTCAAGATCATTGCCGTGTCCCCCTGCTTCCCGTTCTTGCTGTCGTTGTTATCGTCATTATAGTAGGAAGCGGACAAAAAATCAACGGCAAAATATCGCCCCGTCTGTCACAGAATGATGCAGATGAGCCCGCCGGAGCCTTCGTTGAGGATGCGCTCCAGGGTCAGCCGCATTTTCTCGCGGGCGTCCTCCGGCATGTGCTTGAGCTTTGTCGCCAGGTCCTCGTTGATCAGCTCGTGGAACGACCGGCCAAAGATGTTGGATTGCCAGATCTTTTCCGGTGCCCCCTCGAATTCCTCCAGCAGGAAGCCGAGCATATCTTCAGACTGCTTCTCGCTGCCCACGATGGGGGAGACTTCGGCTTGGATATCCGCCCGGATCATGTGGATGCTGGGGGCCTTGGCCCGCAGGCGGACCCCGTAGCGGCCGCCCTGCTTGATGATCTCCGGCTGCTCCAACTCCAGCTCCTCGGCTTCGGGAATGACGATGCCGTAGCCCGTGGCCCGCACCTCCTCCATGGCGGCGGCGACCTTTTGGTGCTCGGCCTGGACCACGGCCAATCGTTCCAGCAGGGCCAAAAGCTCCCCGTCGCTGTGCAGGGCGAAGCCCGTCTGCTGGGAGAGGGTGTCATAGAACAGACTGCGGGGCAGCTCCAACCGGGCCTGACAGCAGCCGGAGCCGAGCTTCATCCCCGTGACAGCGGCCCCTGTGACCAGCTCGCACTGCCCCATCGCCGCCACCGCCGGCTTGACATCCCGGATGCGGACGAGCTTCCCCGCCTGGGCACGGATGGCCTGGAAGAGGGCCGTGCGGATGGGATGCTCCGTCGGCAGCGTCTCCACCCAGTCGGGCAGGAAAAGCTGAAGCTCTTCCAGGGGAAACTCATAGAGGACGGCCTGGATGATCTCCGTCACCGCCTGCTGGTCCAGGTCCAGGCAGCTGACCGCCAGGCAGGTCACGTCATACTGCTCGGCCAGCTTGGCCCGCAGCTTCTGGGCCGCCTCCCCCTGGGGGTGGGCGGAGTTGAGCAGGATGAGAAAAGGCTTGCCCAGCGCCTTCAGTTCTTCAATCACCCGCCCCTCGGCCTCCGGGTAGGCCTCCCGCGGCAGGTCGGTGATGGTGCCGTCGGTCGTAATGACGATGCCGATGGTGGCGTGCTCGGCGATCACTTTTCGGGTGCCGATCTCGGCGGCCTCCGCCATGGGGATCTCCTGGGGGAACCAGGGGGTGTGGACCATTCTAGGCTCCCCGTCCTCCAGCTGCCCCACGGCACCGGGGACCAGGTAGCCCACGCAGTCCACCAGGCGCACGGAAAAGGTCCCGCCCCCCTCCATGGCGATCTCCACGGCCTCCTCCGGCACGAATTTTGGCTCGGCGGTCATCACCGTCCGGCCCGACCCGCTCTGGGGCAGTTCGTCTCTGGCCCGCTGGCGGCGGTAGTCGTCGTCGATGCTGGGGAGGACCAGGGTCTCCATAAAGCGCTTGATAAAGGTGGATTTCCCCGTCCGGGCCGGGCCGACCACACCCAGGTAGATGTCCCCGGCCGTCCGGGCGGCAATGTCCTCATAAATGCTTGTCAGGGTGTTCATAGTCTGTCTCCTCCGTCTGGAACAAATCTGGTTTCGCTCGCTCCATGTCTATGCCTCCCCCTGGCGGGATAGACCGGGGGCGAAAAAAAGACAGGATTTGACCGGACAAGCTTCGACCCTTTTGGTCAAAGCCACAAATTCGACCTTCTTTACGCAGATTTAACAGAAACCATAGATTAGATTTAACCTTTCTTTTTTATAGTTTACGATGACGAGAAATGAAAACAAACGGAAACGCGCACAAATCGAAGCCAAGCGCAGCAAAGGAGCGTATCATACCATGGGCATCTCCAACGTGATCGCACTGCTCAGCGGCGTGGCCCTCTTCCTCTTTGGCATGACCCTCATGGGGGACGGTCTGAAGAAGGTCGCGGGCAACAAGCTGGAGCTGGTGCTGTATAAGCTCTCCGGCAACCCCATTAAGGGCGTCCTGTTGGGGACGGGCGTCACCGCCATCATCCAGTCCTCCTCAGCGACCTCTGTCATGGTCGTGGGCTTTGTCAACTCCGGCATGATGAAGGTCAAGCAGGCCATCGGCATCATCATGGGCGCCATTCTGGGCACCAGCGTGACGGGCTGGATCATCTGCCTGTCTGCCCTGGAGGGCGGCTCCGGCTGGGTGTCCCTGCTGTCCACCTCCACCCTCACCGGTGTGGTGGCCGTGATCGGCATCATCCTGCGCATGTTCTGCAAGAAGCAGTCCAAGGTGCACATCGGCGATATTTTAATGGGCTTTGCCGTGCTGATGTTCGGCATGCAGGCCATGAGCAGCTCTGTCGCCCCCTTGCAGGAGAGCGAAGCCTTTCTGCACATGCTCACCACCTTCTCCAACCCCATTCTGGGGATCTTGGTGGGCCTTATCTTCACCTGCGTGCTGCAAAGTGCCTCCGCCGCCGTGGGTATCCTACAGGCGCTGGCGGCCACGGGCGTCGTCACCTTCTCCGTGGCCTTTCCCCTGATCATGGGCATCGCCATCGGCGCGGCCATGCCCGTATTGCTGTCCTCCCTGGGGGCCAATGTGAACGGCAAGCGGACCGCCTTCGTCTACCTGCTCATCGACGTGCTGGGCGCCGTCATTTGGAGCGTGATCTTTTACGGCGTGAACAGCGTGGTGCACTTCGGCTTTGTGAGCGCCACCATGAACGCCGTGAGCATCGCCTTCCTGAACACCCTCTTCCGCTTCGCCACCGTCCTGGTCCTCACCCCCTTCATCGGGACCATCGAGAAGCAGATCTGCAAGCTCATCAAGGACGACGAGCCGGCCGGTCCCGAACAGGAGGACTTCGCCCGCCTGGAAGCCCGCCTGATCGAGCACCCCGCCGTGGCCATCGAGCAGTGCCGCCAGGCCCTGAACAACATGGCCCTGGAGGCCAAGGCCAACCTGGAGGATGCCTACTATTTGATCGGCAACTACTCCGAGAAGCAGTTCCAGTTCGTGGCCCAGCGGGAAGACGTCATCGACAAATACGAGGATAAGCTCGGCTCCTACCTCATCAAATTAACGGGTAAAGAGCTGACCGAGCAGCAGAACCTGGACGTGACCAAGTTCCTCCACACCATCGGCGACATGGAGCGCATCGGTGACCACGCCATGAACATCGCCGAGTGCGCCAAGGAGATCCACGAGAAAAGCATCGTCTTCTCCGAGGGCGCTGACCGGGAGCTCAAGACCATGTTCGCCGCCGTGCAGGAGATCACCTACAACGCCATCACGGCCTTCACCACCAACGACCTGGAGCTGGCCTACCGCATCGAGCCGTTGGAGGAGCTGATCGACTCCCTGTGCGATGAGATGAAGCTCCACCATGTGGACCGCCTCCAGCGGGGCATCTGCAAGCTCAGCCAGGGCTTTGTTTTCAACGACCTGCTGACCAACTACGAGCGGGTGTCCGACCACTGCTCCAACATCGCCGTGGCCATGATCGAGCTGGAGTCCGATTCCTTCGACACCCACCAGTACCTCATCAGCCTGAAGGACGTCCGCTCCCACAGCTTCGACCAGTATTATGAAGAGTACCGCAAGAAGTTTGCCCTACCGGACGACTGAGAAACAACTCCATAGAAAAACAACAAGCGAGCGTCGGGACTTCCGACGCTCGCTTGCTTTGGGGTTCAGATCAAATTTTAATAACCCAGGTCTTCGTCGATCAAGAGAACATGAGTCTCCTGCGCCCCGCCCAAGGGCTTCCAGACCACGGACAGCCCGTTGCAGATGCGCTGGGGGCTGTTGCAGTCGTAGCATTTCAGTTCGTTCTTCACGCAGGGCGTCTCCCGGTTCAGGCGGCGGGCGTTGAGGGGCGAGGCGATGTTCCGCGCCCGCCAGAGGGCCTTGTCAAAGGTCTCGGCCAGCTTGTTGCGGCCCACGAGATAGTAGACGCGCTCATGGGCGCCGGTGGCGGCGGAGATGCGGTTGCCGGTGCCGTCGATGTTGATGAGCTCGCCGGTCTCCGCCAGGGCGTTGACGCTGGTGAGGTAGACCTGGGCCGTGGCGGCGTTTGCCAGGGTCTCCGGGCCGGGGGTGAGCCAGTGCCAGTAGACGGTGCTGGTCCGGGGAAGAAGTTCCTCCAGCTTCATGGCCTTGGCGGTCATGCTGCCGCCGATGCCGACGGTCTTGCCGGAACATTCCGCCGCCAGCCATTGGGCGGCGTCCTGGCCGGTGGCGAAGCGGTGGCAATGGAAGCGGGCGCGGGTGAGGGCCTGCTCTACGCGGTCAAAATTCATGGGGAAATGCCTCCTGTCTTGGGTGGGGTCAGGTGGTGGTGTCCAGGTCCACCAGGATGTTGTCGGTGCCGTTTTCTTCAAACTCGTTGATATAGGTCTCGATGCGTTGGGCCAGCTCCTCGCAGTTGGTCTCGTCGATGGGGGCGTCGTTCATGTCCCGGCGGGCCAGGTCCTCGGCCAGGATGTCGAAAAAGACGTTGTTCTCATACTCCATGATGGCCTCGTGGATGCCGCCCTCGACGAAGGCGCGGGAGGGGACGGTCTCGCCCCGATAGGTCTCGGCCAGGATGGGCATGCCCTCCTGCCGGGCCTTTTCAAACAGCAGGCTCTCTACCTGGTCATAGTCCCGGAAGCGGTCCTCTCCTCTGGTGGAGTTGAGGATCCAGTTGCCGATGTAGACCATGTCCAGCAGACGCCGAAATTCCTTTTTGCTCAGTTCCAGCTGCATACCTGTGACCTCCTCGCAGTGGGATTGGGGTGCGGTGTTCGCACTCTATCATAAGCCCGGCCGGGGCAAAAGTTGCCCGCAGCCCGGCGGGGTGTGCTTGTTGTTCACTTATTATAGTGTCCCCGGCGGAGAATGTCAAAGGCAAAGGATTGAAATCCTCTGTCGTTTCCTATATAATTTTTGTATATTGTAAGATACCACAATACCCCAAAACAAAAAAGGAGGACATGAAATGAGAAAGAGAAGAAGAGCATTGAGTCTAGTGTTGGCCCTGGTATTGTGCATGGGGATGCTGGCACTTCCGGTCGGCGCAGCTTCTGACGAGGCCGTCAACGCAGCAGAGGAACTGTACGCAAGAGGCCTGTTCAAAGGCACAGGCACAGACAGCGACGGTCTTCCGATCTTTGATCTTGACCGTACCCCAACGCGCAATGAGGCTGTGACGATGCTGGTCCGCCTGCTCGGGGAAGAATCCGAGGCGCTCTCCGGAACATGGCAGATGCCGTTCACGGATGTTGCAGACTGGGCAAAGCCTTATGTAGGCTATGCATACGCGTATGGACTGACAAACGGGACCTCTGCCACGACCTATAGCGGCTCGACGACCATCGATGCAACGCAGTACCTCACGTTCGTTTTGCGCGCGCTGGGCTATGAGACCGGGGAGGACTTCGACTGGAACCAGGCATGGGTACTGTCGGATGCCATCGGGCTGACGAATGGCGAGTACGACGCGGATGCATTATACTTTACTCGGGGCGATGTGGCTACGATCTCCTGGCGCGCCCTTTCGACTGCGCACAAGAGCGAGTCAGAACCCATTACGCCGGATCCGGATACGACAGAGCCTGTCGGCGGCGAAGAGCAGTGTACGCATGTGTATAACAGCCTGGGGCTCTGTAGTAAGTGCGGGACGATGTATCCCTACAAGGTCACCGAGGCCTACTTTGAAGTAAAGCTCACGGATAAAGCCTATGTGCAGTCCAAGCCCTATGGTGATTCGGAGTACTACTGCTTTACAGAGAGTTATATCGGAAAAAAGTTCACTGTGATTGGTACGACCGTGAACCACTATGGGAACACCTGGTATCAGATCGCGCGGGATCTTTGGATCTGCAGCGACCGCTGTGAAGTCGTTGCCCAAAAAGACTTCGTGCAGATCAGTGGTGAGACCTCTCCCTCCGGACGCCTCCAGCAGGGCAACAACTTTGGCCTCCGAGGCATAGTGGAGACAGCGGTTGGTAAGATCGTGAAGATTCGCGGCTCGATCGTGGATTCGTCCGGGAACACGGTCCAAGAGGCAATCTGCTATCCCAATGCGACCTCCAATAACCTGAGGTATTCTATCAACAATGACCTGATTTTTGATACCCTTGCTTCGGGCAGCTATCGGTATATCGTGGAGGTCTGGACGGAAAGCGAAGGAGGGCAGACCTATACCCAGCTCATCTCCTCTAACTTTGAGATCGTTGGACAGACGAGCACTGCCGGGGATGGATACGTTTATGGCGGAAGGGCTTTTACTGTGGTGCCGAATCTAAAGGCAGGCTACTGCTTCGATCAGAACGCGTATCCCCGATTTGAAAATAGCTCCGGAAAGAATCGCGGCTGCACAGCGACTGCGATGTGCATTGCGTATTCTATCTATCATGACACAGAGCTCAGCCCTAATAATGTTGCATGGAGCAGCGGCGGCACGAAATGGGAATACTGCACCCGCTATTCCGATGGCGAGAGAACATATCGGGGGAACACATTCACTCAAGCGGAAGCGCTGAAAGCTGCCTATGACTGCATCCTGAGCAGCAAAATGCCGATGATCGTTGGCGTAAACGGCTATAGCTCAGACCATGTTGTCACCATTGTTGGTGTCGCCCAGGATGCAAACCGGAGCAGCTTGACGCGCAATGATTTTCTTATCGTCGATCCATATGGCGGAGCGATTCGCACGCTTGCCTATTTCAGTTCTCTCGATTGTGAGTGGGCGCTCAGGGTTCCGATCTGAGACAACTCCAGATAACCGTTCCTGCTTTTGCTGTGGCAGAAGGCAGCGGCCCACTTTACAATCCCCACAGAATCAGGTATAATCTTTTGTATTTGGTAAAAAGAACAAGGGGGGAGTCGAACGCATGGAAAAGCCAGTCATTATCTCCATCAAATCGACCCAAAATATGGATGGGCAGGAAGATACCATTGAGCTGGTGACCCAGGGGGTCCTCCGGCACAGCGAGGAGGAGGGCTTTGCCCTGGTCTATCCCGAAAGCGAGCTGACCGGCCTGGAGGGGACCCTCACCACCTTTCGCATCGCCCCCGACCGGATCACCCTCCTGCGGGAGGGGACCATCAACTCCGAGATGATCTTCGAGGAAGGGCAGAAGCATTTCTCCCTCTATGAGACGCCCTTCGGCGGCCTCATGTTGGGCGTGAACACCCACCGGGCCAAGGCCCGCATCGGGGAGGGCGGCGGCAGCCTCTCTATCCGCTACGCCCTGGAGGCGGACAGCCAGCTCATCGGGGAAAACGCCTTTGAGATCCAAGTAACTGAACCCACCCTGGACCAGCGGGCACCCCTGGACCAGGCACTTTGAACAAGAAAGAAAAGGTGACACAAGCGTTATGGCGAATTTGATTCAATCGGCAAAAGCTCAGGTCAGCCAGCTGACCGCCCAGGCCTACGAGGCGGCCGTTGCGGCCGGGGTCCTCCCCGCCGGGGTAGAGCTGAAAGGCTCCGTGGAGATCCCCAAGGATCCCCAGAACGGCGACTACGCCTCCTCCGTGGCCATGGCTGGGGCCAAGGCCATGAAGATGGCCCCCCGCGCCATTGCCCAGGCCCTGGTGGACCACATGGATCTCGCCGGCACCATCTTCTCCTCCGTGGAGATCGCCGGCCCCGGCTTCCTGAACTTCCGCCTGGGCCACAAGTGGTACGGCGATGTGCTGGCCGAGATCGAGAAGGAAGGCCCCCTCTACGGCCAGAGCGACGAGGGCCACGGGGAAAAAGTGATGGTGGAGTTCGTCTCCGCCAACCCCACCGGCCCCATGCACATGGGCAACGCCCGCGGCGGCGTGCTGGGCGACACCCTGGCCAACATCCTCCGGCGGGACGGCTGCGACACCTGGAAGGAGTTCTACGTCAACGACGCCGGCAACCAGATCCATAAGTTCGCCGTCTCCATCGAGGCCCGCTACTTCCAGATCCTCAAGGGCGAGGACGCCGTCCCCTTCCCGGAGGACGGCTACCACGGCGACGATATCAAGGAACTGGCCCAGGCCTTCTACGCCGCGCACGGTGACAGCTACGCAGACGCAGACGAGCAGACCCGTCTCGATGCCCTGGCCGCCTTCGGCCTCCGGACCAACATCCCCAAGATGAAGGCCGACCTGCTGCGCTACGGCATCGAGTATGACGAGTGGTTCTTCGAGTCCTCCCTGCACGAGTCCGGCTATGTGGCCGAGACGGTCGGCCTGCTGACCGAAAAGGGCTGGACCTACGAGAAGGACGGCGCTCTGTGGCTCAACACCACCCAGCTCTTAAAAAACAAGTACCTGGCCGAGGGCAAGAGCCAGAAGCAGGTGGACAAACTGGACCTGAAGGACGACGTGCTCTGCCGCGCCAACGGCTTCTACACCTACTTCGCCGCCGACATCGCCTACCACCGCAACAAGCTGGAGGTCCGCGGCTTTGACAAGACTGTGGACGTCTGGGGCGCCGACCACCACGGCCATGTGGCCCGCCTGCAAGCGGCCCTGGACGGCCTGGGTCTGGACGGCTCCCACCGCCTCATCGTGGTGCTCATGCAGCTGGTGAACCTGCTCCAGGACGGCCAGCCCGTCCGCATGTCCAAGCGCTCCGGCAAGGCCATTGCCCTGCACGACCTGCTCGATGAGGTCAGCGTGGACGCCGCCCGGTACTTCTTCAACTCCCGCTCCTCCACCAGCCCCGTCGATTTCGACTTGGACCTGGCCGTCCGGGAGGACAGCGAGAACCCCGTGTATTATGTCCAGTATGCCCACGCCCGCATCTGCACCCTGATCCACCGCCTGGCGGAGGAAGGCCACGCCGTCCCCAAGGCCGCCGACACCCACGCCGAGCTCATGACCACCGAGGAGGAGATGACCCTCATCCGCACCCTGGCCCGTCTGCCGGAGGAGATCCACGCCGCCGCCCGCGACTATGATCCCTCCCGCATCAACCGCTACCTCACCGAGCTGGCCGGGGATTTCCACCGCTTCTACGGGGCCTGCCGCATCAAGGGCGAGGAGCCTGCGATCCTGGCCGCCCGCCTGAAGCTGGCCGACAGCGTCCGCTCCGTCCTGGCCAACGGCCTGGGCCTGCTGGGCGTGACCGCACCGGAGAAAATGTAATTCTTCCTATACAACCTATAAAATCATATAGAGAAATAGAAAGACACGCTGGACGATTCTTTGAGAGTTTGTCCGGCGTGTTTTTTAGAAGGAGAAAGAATTTGCAAAAAAAGTATGGATACATTCGGGTCAGTACACGGGAACAAAAAGAAGACCGGCAGATGACAGCCATGATAGATGTGGCGGTCCCTGCCGGTCATATTTATATGGATAAACAATCTGGAAAAGATTTTGAGCGTCCTCAATATCGTCGTTTGCTTCATCACCTGAAGCATGGAGACTTGCTGTATATCAAGAGTATTGACCGCCTGGGAAGAAACTATGAAGAGATCCAGGAACAGTGGCGGATGCTGACCAAGGAAAAGGGGATCGACATTGTTGTTTTGGATATGCCCTTATTGGACACCCGGCGGGGAAAGGACCTGATGGGGACTTTCCTCAGTGATATCGTCCTGCAAGTGCTCTCTTTTGTGGCAGAGAACGAGCGGGCCAACATCCGCCAGCGCCAAGCTGAAGGCATTGCCGCCGCCAAAGCAAGGGGCGTTCAATTTGGCCGCCCATCTCTCCCTCTACCAGAAAACTTCCCTCAGGTCCACCAAGACTGGCGTGCCAAGAAAATCAGCCTAAAGCAAGCCGCAGCCACCTGCGGCATGGCTGAGGGAACGTTCTATGGTAAGGCAGTAAGGATAGAAAAAGGGGACAAAGATAACGATCAATAGGATTTGAAAAAGTGTACTTTTGCAAATCTATATGCTAAATGATTTCATGCCTATAATATCACGCTTTTTTGTAGTATGCAAGAATTTTTTGTTGATTTGTGTCAATATTTCAGCGATTTGCAAAAGTACACATTTCAAAACTGATAAAAGAAAGGATGTGCCACAGTGAAGAGACGAGTAATAGCCAGCTTGTTAACATTAGTGTTGTGTCTCACCTTGTTGCCCGCACCGGCGTTTGCGGCAGATATAGGAGAAGATACCCCAGAACCGGCGGCAACCGATATCTATGTAAGCAGCACCGGCGACGATGTTAACGGTGACGGTTCTGAAGCTAAACCTTACGCTACATTGGCGAAAGCGGTGGATTTCGCTGGTAATGGCGCGACGATCTATGTCATGAGCAACCTGACTATGATGGAGTGCGCCCGGTATGATAACAAGAACCTCACTATCACCAGTTATGGTGAAACTCGTACCGTGACCCGTGGAGATAAGTTTAAAACGCAAAATGATACGGCCCGCAGTTGGTATAACCCTGCCATGATTGAGGTTCAGGGTAATCAGGAGGATGCAGCGTGCGGCCTGACCCTGACGAACATCATTCTGGATGATGAAGGCAAGTATGAGGGCACTGTATTCGCCCAGGCCATCAGTGGTAAAAGTGAAGAAGACAAAGACAACTTGGTTTATGTCCAGGACGCTATGATTGCCTCTAACGCCACGGTTCCCTGCACGATTACCTTGGGCGAGGGTGCCATTCTCCGCAATTTCGGCGGTATGTCCGCCGTACGGGTGACGGAAAGAGCCGAACTGGTCATGAAATCCGGCAGCAAAATCGAGGATACTCCTGTTGTTAAAGACAGAATTAAAGGCAACGCCAAGGGCGAGGTTGGCCCTGCCGGCGCGGTCTGGGTTCAGAATGCTTCCGTTGAGATGAAGGCGGGTTCCGAGATCAGCAACGTGATTGGCCGGGCTATCTATGTGGATGGCGGTACAGTCACTATGAACGGCATGATTTCTGATATCCAATCTGATACGCATATGTGGAATGCGTGCAAGGGTATCGCACTTCATTTGCGTGGCGGCGCATCTGCCACTTTCAGTGGGACGATTCAGAATGTGAAGTCCACCGACAATGACAGCTATGTCGTTTATGACGAGTCCAGTTCCATTGCTTTTAAGTCTGGCTCAACCATCAAAAATTGTTCGGGTACGGCAAAATACGGTTCTTTGATTTATTCCACTGGGCTGACGAAGGAAGCTCTTCTGGATGGAACGATTACCGAATGCTATGTGCCCAATAACCTCATTTACAGCACAAGCAGCCATTTCCCGACTTCCATAGGTCCAAACGCTCAAATAACCAATAACAGTGGTTCACAGCTGTTCTATGACAACAGTGTTACCAATCCCCAAAAAGCTCCTGCAATGACGATCAGTGGCACAATAACCAATAATACACTTACTGGCAGTATGTTTGTCGGCAGTAACGATGGCAGAGAAATCACTATTTGTGACGGTGCGAAGATCAATCAGAATACATTGACCAGCAGTACAGGCTCCGCCATATTCTGGGCCGGAGCAAACCGCCGCATTGTCATGGAAAATGGCAGCGAAGTCCGCGAAAACAAAGTAGCAAAAGGAGCTGTGGCTGTTGTTGCCGGTGAGGGCAACTGCTTCACCATGAAGGGCGGCACAATCTCGGGTAACACCGTGGAAGACGGCAGCCTCATGCTATTTACGTCCGGTTCCTGGAATCAGTGTTCTACCATGGCCATCGAAGGCGGCACTATTTCTGGCAATACGGTTCCCCATGTCCTCACGGTTGCCAGTGGGATAGGCCAAGAAAAAGTTCCCGGCATCAACAGTTACCTGCTTGTTACTGAAAATAGTCCGAAGGATGTCTATTTCATGCTGGAAGGAAAAACGGTAACAGTTGACAGTGGTACCAAGTTGGGAAATGCCGACTGGAAACAAGCGAAATACGCGTTTACTGATTTTAAAACTAAAGACCATCCTCGGTGCGTCACGTTGCTGAACGAGGCCGCCGTAAACTATGGCTGTAAGAGTGCATTTTCCACATTCTGGGCCCAAAACGCTGATGGCACCCTTGTTGCTGTGAAAATGGATGACCCGGCAGAGGGAGAAGAAGCAAAATTCGACAAAACCAAGTCCGTTTATGTCTTGATTCAGGAAACCGATGAGAAGGGCGCTCCTGCTGAGGATGCAAAAGTCAAATTGCTTCCCGCAACTGTTGCGGAAGATGGTACCATCAACTTCACGCTCCCCGGCAATGAAAATGGCTATGCCGTTGCCCTTGTGCAGGCTGATCCCAATGCTGAACTCGGCACTCTGACCCTTTCCACCACAGTAACCGAATTGACAGAAGGTAAGGAACCTTACTCCGTTCCCTATACCGCTACCTTCATTCCAAAGGAAGGCCTTGCCTCTGGAGTCACTCCCCAGACAGTTGAGTTTATTGCGCCTCCTATCACTGGGGATAGCGTTTCCATTTCCAATAATCGTGCCGAGTGGACGGGTACACTGGCTTCCGAACTCTTTGAGGGAGGGAAGGCCATTGATGCCGTGGCTGTTCTGACTGTTACTTATAACAACGAAAGCCGCAAGATTCTCTCCAATATCGTATCTACCAAGATGACTGGCCTTTTGACAGTCACCTTCGGCGCCAACGGCGGTGCTTTCGCTGATGGTTCCACAACTTCTGAGGTCAAGACGGAGAGCGGTTCTTCCGTGACCCTCCCCGCCAATCCCACCCGCAGCGGCTATACCTTCACCGGCTGGAATACCCAGCAGGATGGCAAGGGAAGCTCCTTTGACAATAGAACTGTCATCACCGGCTCCATGACCGTTTATGCGCAGTGGAGCGAAAATTCCAGCGGAAGTGGCGGCGATGGATCCAAGACCTATTACTATTTCGCCATTGAAAAAGTAGATGCGCAGGATGGTAGTGTGCTGAGCAGTGCAAAATTTGGACTGTTCCTCGACGGTAAACAGATTGCCACCGCGGCTTCCAACCGCAGCGGCATCGCAATGTTCCGGGTTAATGCAAGCGACTACCGGAAGATCAATGCTAAGAGCGATCTCTACTATCAGGAGTTGACTGCTCCTGAAGGATATGTCGTGAACAGCGATGAGGTGAGCATCGAAAAGAGCAATCTGACTACCAGTTGGAGCAAGGCCGAAAAGGACGCTGAGACGGTTCGGAACTACCGCGGCTCCACACCTGACTTGCTGAATGGCGATGACCATTTTGCCTATGTTGTCGGCTATCAGGACGGCTGTGTCCATCCCAATGCTCTGATCACGCGGGCGGAGACCGCTACCATTTTCTTCAGACTTTTGAAAGATGATGTGCGTGACGATAATCTGCGCACCAGCAACACCTTTGCAGACGTGCCGAATGACTACTGGGCCAACACCGCCATCTCCACCATGGCGGGTCTGGGCATCGTGCAGGGGCGTAGCAGCACCGCTTTTGATCCGAATGCGTCCATCACCCGTGCTGAGTTCGCCGCCATCTGCGCCCGCTTCGATACCGGCAAGAGCAGCGGCACCCAGACGTTCTCTGATATCAAGGGCCATTGGGCGCAGAGCTACATCGAGCGTGCCGCCGAGCTGGGATGGATCAAGGGCTTTGAGGACGGCACCTTCCGTCCCAATGACTGCATCACCCGTGCCCAGGCCATGACCATGATCAACCGTGTGCTGAACCGTATCCCGGAGGATGCAAGCGACCTGCTGCCCGACATGAACGTCTGGCCGGACTGCAACCCCGGCGACTGGTTCTATCTGGCGGTGCAGGAGGCAACTAACTCCCACAACTACAAGCACAAGGCCGGTAACTACGAGACCTGGATCAGCATGAAGCAGGATCCCGATTGGACTCGCTACGAGAACTAATCTCAAAGTAAAAATCCATTCCAGCGGAATGGCGCACTTCTATACAGGGTAAACCCTGTATTGTGCGTCCTGCGGAGCGAACAGCCCGGACACTTGAATGTCCGGGCTGTGTTGCGTCTTAAAGAAAAATTACAAATGCTTAAAAGCGTGCGTGTCCCGACCGCCGGGCTTCTGCGGCCACGGCATTCGCCACGGCGTCCGCCGCCGCCCGGTTCAGGGGGGAGGGGAGGATGTTCGTGGGGGAGAGCTCGCCTTCGGGGATCATGTCGGCCAGGGCCTTGGCGGCGGCGTACTTCATCTCCTCGGTGATCTGCACGGCCCCGCAGGAGAGGGCACCCTTGAACAGGCCGGGGAAGACCAGCACGTTGTTGATCTGGTTGGGGAAGTCGGACCGGCCCGTGCCCACCACAGCGGCCCCGTGCGCCAGGGCCACGTCGGGCATGATCTCCGGCACGGGGTTGGCCATGGCCAGCAGGATGGGGTCCTTGGCCATGCGCTCGACCATCTCGCCCGTCACCAGGCCGGGGCGGGAGACGCCGATGAACACATCGGCCCCGACCAAGGCGTCGGCCAGGGTGCCGTGCTGGTGTTCCCGGTTGGTCCGGGCGGCCAGGGCGGCGTGATGGGGGGGCAGACCAGCGTCGCCCTCGCAGAGGATGCCGTCCTTGTCGCAGAGGATCATGTTGGAAAAGCCCTGATCCAGCAGCAGCTTGGCGGAGGCACCGCCCGCGGCCCCGATGCCGTTGAAGACGATCTTCACGTCCTCCTTCTTCTTGCCGACGACCTTTAGGGCGTTGGTCAGGGCGGCGGTGATGACCACGGCGGTGCCGTGCTGGTCGTCGTGGAAGACGGGGATGTCACAGACTTCCTTCAGCCGCCGCTCCACCTCGAAGCATCGGGGGGCGGAGATGTCCTCCAGGTTGATGCCGCCGAAGCTCTTGGAGATGAGGGCGATGGTCTTGACCATCTCGTCCACGTCCTGGGTGTCCACGCACAGGGGGAAGGCATCGACGCCTGCAAATTCCTTGAAGAGGACGCACTTGCCCTCCATGACGGGCATCCCGGCCACGGGGCCGATGTTGCCCAGGCCCAGCACGGCGGAGCCGTCGGTGATGACGGCGACCATGTTCTGCCGCCGGGTGAGCTGGAAGGACTTGGCGGGGTCTTTTTGGATCTCCAGGCAGGGGGCGGCCACGCCGGGGGTGTAGGCCAGGGAGAGGTCCTTCTGGGTCTGGATGGGATAGCGGGAGATGACCTCCAGCTTGCCCTTGAGCTTGTAATGTAAGGCCAAAGATTCTGCGCTGATGTCCATGGGGATCAGGGTCCTTTCTATGATAGAGTGCGGAGGGGGTGGTTTCGTTATGCCATTTCTTCGGGGTGGAAGGCCGCGTCAAAGTCCTCCGGGGTGAACAGCCCCAGGGCGACGGCGGCCTCCTTGAGGGAGATGTTTTCCTTGTGGGCCTTTTTGGCGATCTTGGCCCCGTTCTCATAGCCCACGATGGGGGTCAGGGCGGTGACGGTCATGAGGGAGCGGTGGAGATTGTCTGCCATCTTCTCCCGGTTGGCCGTGAGGCCCTTGAGGCACCGCTGGGTGAAGGACGTGATGCCGTCGGCCAGCAGGCGCACGGACTGCAGATAGTTGTAGGCCATGACAGGCATGTAGACGTTCAGCTCAAAGTTGCCCTGGGAGGCGGCGATGCCCATCACGGCGTCGTTGCCCATGACCTGGACGGCCACCATGGTCAGCGCCTCGCACTGGGTGGGGTTCACTTTGCCGGGCATGATGGAGGAGCCGGGCTCGTTTTCCGGGATGAAGATCTCCCCCAGCCCGCACCGGGGGCCGGAGGCCAGCCAGCGCACGTCGTTGGCGATCTTCATGAGGTTCGCCGCCAGGGCCTTCAAGGCCCCGTGGGAGAAGGTGAGGGCGTCCTTGGCGGTCAGCGCGTGGAACTTGTTGGGGGCCGTGCGGAAGGGCAGGCCGGTGAGTTCTGCGGCGGCTTCGGCGGCAGCCTCGCCAAACCCGGCGGGGGCGTTCAGCCCGGTGCCCACGGCGGTGCCGCCCAGGGCCAGCTCATACAGGCCGTCCAGGGAGGCGCGGATCATGTCCCGCCCGTGCTCGACCATGGAGCGCCAGCCGCTGATCTCCTGCCCGAAGGTGATGGGTACGGCGTCCTGCAAATGGGTCCGGCCGGTCTTGACGATGCCGGCGTTCTCCTGCTCCAGCCGCTCCAGACAGACGAGCATGGCCTCGATGGCGGGGAAGAGCCGCTCATACAGCGCCGTCACCGCCGCGATGTGCAGGGCGGTGGGGAAGGTGTCGTTGGAGCTTTGGGACATGTTCACGTGGTCGTTGGGGTGCAGCAGGGCTTCCCCGGCCTTGTTGTTGCCGTAGCGGGCGATGACCTCGTTGCAGTTCATGTTGGTCTGGGTGCCGCTGCCGGTCTGCCACACGGCCAAGGGGAAGTGCTCCGCCAGCTCCCCGGCCCGGATGGCCTGGCAGGCGGACTGGATGAGGGCATAGCGCGTGTCATCCAGCTTGCCCAGCTTGTGGTTGGCGGCGGCGCAGGCCTCCTTGAGCACGCCGAAGGCGGTGATGAGGTCGGCGGGCATCTTCTCCTCCCCGATGGGGAAGTTCTCAAAGCTCCGCTGGGTCTGCGCCCCCCACAGCTTGTCTGCGGGGACGGCTACCTGGCCCATGGTGTCGTGTTCCATTCTGTATTCCAAGGGGATCCCTCCTTATAGGGTCATGTGGGCATGGGGTTATTTGGTTGTTGGATGATTTGAGGATTTGCTCATAGGTCCAGCTGGAGCTGCTGGAAGACGTCGGTGTAGGTGTGTCCCCGCACCACCAGCCCCGCCCTGGAGTCAAAGACCAGGGGGGCGGTGTTGAACAGCACCAGCTTGTGCCCCTGGTAGGCTTTCATCAGGTTGGGGACGGGAAACTCCGCCAAGGCCGAGCCGTCGATGAGCAGCACATCCGCCGCCTTCGCGTAGTCCATCGCTTTTTGCAGCAGGTCCAGGTCATAGGGCTCCTCCTTCAGCACGATGGCAGGGCGCACATAGTCGCCGCACATATCCACGTTGCAGTAGGGGATGGGCGTGGGGCTGTCGGCGATATAGAAAAAGTCCAAAAACTTTTCGCATTTCGCGCACCAGCTCCGCATCACGGAGCCGTGCAGCTCCACGACCTCCTTGCTCCCGGCCTCCTGGTGGATGCCGTCGATGTTTACGGTCAGGATGGCCTTGAGCTTGCCGGATTCCTCCAGCTTTGCCAGGGCCTCGTGGGCCGGGCTGGGCTGGGCGTTCAGGACGGGGGTGAGAATTTTGTCCCGGTAGTAGCGGTAGAAAAACATGGGGCAGCGCTGTAAAAAGGTCAGGCAGAGAATGTCGTCCGGGGGATACTTATACTTGTCCAAAAAGTCCTCGTCCATCGCCCGGTAGTCGGGAAACCCGGCCTCCGCCGAGAAATCCTTGCCGGTGATGAAGACGATGTTGTCGCTGCCCTCGATCCAATTTTTCAGGATATTCAGCTCAATGTCCAAGCCCTGGACACCTCCTTTCCATCCGTTTGATCATTTCACGGTGATCTGGGAGAAGACCTCTCCGATCGGGGCGCTGATGGCCAGGTCCGCCCGGTAGTCCATGCCGGTGGGGGATTTGTTGATGAGCACCAGCTTCTTCCCGGCGTAGTAGTTGATGAGGCCGGCTGCCGGGTAGACCACCAGCGAGGTCCCGCCGATGATGAGCATGTCCGCCCGCCGGATGGCGGCCACGGCCCCCTCGATCACGTCCTGGTCCAGCCCCTCTTCATACAGCACCACGTCCGGGCGGACGATGCCGCCGCAGTTGGGTTCCGTGCAGTGGGGGACGCCGGTGGACTCGGTGATGAAGGAGAGGGGATACTTCTTCCGGCAGCGGGTGCAGTAGTTGCGCAGGGTGGAGCCGTGCAGCTCGTAGACGACCTTGCTCCCGGCGGCCTGATGCAGGCCGTCGATGTTCTGGGTGACCACGGCCTTGAGCTTGCCGGCCCGCTCCAGCTCGGCCAACTTCAAGTGCGCGGCGTTGGGCTTGGCCCCCTGGACGATCATCTTGTCCCGGTAGAAGCGGTAGAACTCGGCGGGGTTTTTCTCAAAAAACGTGTGGCTCAAGATCGTCTCCGGGGGGTAGTCGTACTGCTGGTGATACAGCCCGTCGGTGCTGCGGAAATCCGGGATGCCGGACTCGGTGGAAACACCGGCCCCGCCGAAGAACACGATGTTCTGGCTCTCATCGATCCAGTCTTGCAGTTTACGGATGTTTTCGTCCATGGGATGACCTCCTTTGGAATTGGATGGGTGGGACTATGGGTGGGTACCTTAGTACACTGCGGCTCTGTTGCGGCAGGTTGCCCTCATTCGTCTGCTTCGCAGCCACCTTCCCCCCAGGGGAAGGCTTTTTGGGGTGGTACTACCCTGTAAAGTTGTATTGCGTCAACAGAGCCTTCCCCAAGGGGGAAGGTGGCCCGGCTAGAGCCGGGTCGGATGAGGGCCACGCCGCAGATAGAAGGCGTATCGGTAAAAAGGTACCACAAAAAGGATTTCCTTACCGTCTCCGGTCCGAGCGGGCGGAATGGTCGTTTCTGCGATAGTCGTCGGGATAGCGGTCATAGGAGGACCGTCTCTGCGGTCCGCTGCCGGAGCGCTGGCCGGACGAGCCGGAGCGCTGCTGGGTCCGGTTGCGGCGCTCCCATTCCTCCCAGCGGCGGCGTTCCCGGTCGGCCTGCTCCCGGCGGCGGCGTTCCTCGCGCTGGCGGGCCTCCCTGGCCGCCTGCTGCTGGCGGCGGCGTTCCTGTTCCTCCCGGCGGCGCTGGGCTTCGCGCTCCTGTTGGCGGCGCTCCTGCTCCTGGCGCTGGCGGCGCTCGGCGGCTTCTTTCTGGCGCTGGGCCTCCCGCTGGCGGTTGCGCTCGTCGCGCTCCTGCTGGCGCTGGAGGCGCTCCTTGGCTCGCTGCTCCTGCTCCTTGCGGCGCTGCTCCTCCCGGACCTGGCGCTCCTGTTCGCGGATCTTCCGCTCCTCTTCGTGGCGGGCCTGGCGTTCCAGCAGCTCCTGCTCCCGCTTGGCCTGGCGTTCCAGCAGCTCCTGCTCCCGCTTGGCCTGGCGCTCCTGGTGCTCCTGCTGGCGGCGGAGCAGGTCCTCTTTCCGCAGGCGCTCGCGCTCAGCCCGCTCCTGCTTGGCCAGCTCCTCGTCTTTCTGACGGGCTTCGGCCTCCCGCTGGCGGAAGGCGATCTTCGCCTCCTGCTTCTCCTTGCGCTTCTGGTGGCGCTCCTCTTTGGTGCGCTGGCGGTACCGGCGCACGAAGCCGATGGCGACCATCACCAGGGCGATCAGAATGAGCAGACGGACATAGATATTCTTCAGCACGGTGTTCACGCTGGAGACAAAGGCCAGGAACGGAGAGAAGGACACGCTGTTTACCGCGGCCAGGTCGACCGTCCCGTAATCCTCCCCGCCGTAGATCACGGTGATCGTCCCTAAGACATCCCCCTCTTCGATGGGGGCGGTGGCGGTGTCCTCCTTGAGCTTCACCCGCAGCTCCAGGCGGGAGGCGTCATACTCGCCGGGGACCATGGCCGTGACGGACTGGGTGGGCTGCACCAGCACATGGGTGCTCTCTGTGGAGAAGCGCACGGGGATCTCTTTCAGGTAGCTCTCCGCGTCCAGCAGGGTGGCGGGAGAAAAGCTCTCAAAGCCCCAGGTCATCAGGCGCTTGCTCTCGGCAAACTGCTTGCGCTGGACCTTGCCGTTGGCCCCGGTGGGGTTGTCGGCGCCCAGGACCACGGAGACGAGGGTGTGCCCCTTCTTCTTGGCGGCGGCGACGAGACAGTAGCCGGCCTCGCCGGTGCTGCCGGTCTTGATGCCGATGGTCCCGCTGAAGGTATAGCCGGGGAACTTGGCGGAGGTGAGCAGGGCGTTGGTGTTCAGCAGCACGCGTTCACCAGACATATTTGTGGCGGGCACGACATAGCGGGCCGTGGAGACGATCTCCCGGAAGGCCGCGTGGGTCATGGCCTCCTTGGCCATGCGATAGATGTCCCAGGCCGTGGAGTAATGCTCGCTGTTGTGCAGGCCGTGGGGGTTCATAAAGTGGGTGCCGGTCATGCCCAGCTCCTGGGCACGCTGGTTCATCCGCTCGACAAAGGTCGGGATGTCCCCGCAGACGGTCATGGCCAGGATATTGGCCGCCTCGTTGGCGGAGGCCAGCATCAGGCAGTAGAGCAGGTCGTGGACGGTGATCTCTTCTCCGGCCTTCAGGTTCGCCGTGGAGGAATCGGAGGTCAGATCCTTCAGGGCGGCGGCGTCCACCGTCACCACGGTCGACAGGTCCAGCTCCCCGCGCCCCACGGCCTCCAGGGTGAGCAGGGCCGTCATGATTTTGGTGATGCTGGCGGGGTAGCGCTGCCCATCGGCGTTCTGCTCGTAGAGGACCTGGTCGGTGTCCAGGTCGATGAGCAGGCCGGCGGCGGCTTCGAGGGTGATCGGCTCGACGCCCTCATAGTCAATGGCGCTGGCAAAGGGGGCCATGAGGCCCGTGAGCAACGCCAGGATCATGCAAAAAGAAAGGGCGCGAATCAGCGTTTTTTTCATAGGAAAGAACCACATCCCGTGTTATAATAGTCTTGTATTCTGCATCCCGGCCGGTTTGCAGCCGAGCAGAGGGTTTCAAAAAACAGATACATAGACTATAATAACAAAGTGCGTCGAAAGACGCAATGGGGGAGGGGAGACAATGACCGGAAAATTTGCGAAAATTTCGCGCCTGGAATGGGTTACCTTGCTTTTGACCGCCTGTTTTGCCGCCGGGACCCTTTTCTGGTTTCACTTCGGCCCCCCGCCGGGCGCGGTGACCTTCACCGGCACCGGCGAGCCTACCGCCGCCGAGCAGCAGGCGGAGCAGACCCCGGAGGCCCCCGGCCTGTTGGAGGGGGAGCGCATCGACCTGAACACGGCCACGCTCTCTGACCTGACCCGCCTGCCGGGGATCGGGGAGAAAAAGGGGCAGGCGATCTTAGACAAACGCACCGAGCTGGGCACATTCCAAAGCGTGGACCAGCTCTTAGAGGTCCGGGGCATCGGCGAGGGCATCCTGGCCCGCATCAGCCCCTATGTGACCGTCACACCGTAACCTGGAAAGGAGAGGACGCAATGGCGAAGATATTGGTCGTCGACGACGAAAAAGTCATGGTCAAGGGCATCCGCTTTAACCTGGAAAACGAGGGCTACACCGTCGACGTGGGCTATAACGGCCGCCAGGCCGTGGACCTGGCCAGGGCCAACGACTACGACCTCATTATCCTGGACCTGATGATGCCGGAGCTGGACGGCTTGGAGGCCTGCATGGAGATCCGGTCCTTTTCCTCCGTCCCCATCATCATGCTCACCGCCCGGAGCCAAGACACGGACAAGCTCTTGGGCTTTGAGTACGGGGCGGACGATTACATCACAAAGCCCTTTAACATCCTAGAGGTCAAGGCCAGGGTCAAGGCCCTGCTCCGCCGCTCCGCCGCCACGAAGCGCCAGCAGGAGCAGGACAAGCGCCTCACCAGCGGGGGCCTCACCATCGACCCGGACGCCCGCGCTGCCTGGAAAAACGACCAGCCTGTGGAGCTGACCGCCCGCGAATTTGACCTCCTGGAGCTTCTGATGAAGCACCCCAACCGGGTGTACAGCCGGGAGCAGCTCCTGAACCAGGTCTGGGGCTACGAGTACACCGGGGAGTACCGCACGGTGGACGTCCACATCCGCCGCCTGCGGGAAAAGGTGGAGGACGATCCGGCCAGCCCCACCCTGCTGTGTACCAAGTGGGGGGTCGGGTATTACTTCCATGGAAAATAAAGCACATCTCTGGCGGGCCTGGTGGAAGGAGCAGGTGGAGCCGAAGATCCCCGTCCTCCATTCGCTGCAAATGCGCCTGGCCCTGGGCTACTCGGCCCTCATCGCTGCCCTGCTGATCCTGATGAACACCTATCCGCTGCTCATGAGCCAAAACCTCATGTTCCGCTCCCAGCAGACGGCCCTGGCCAACCAGGCCGTGGTCATCACCAACGCCCTCACCACCGCGGATCAGCTCACCCCCGCCGGGGTGGAGCAGTCCCTGAGTCAGGTGGAAGATCTGAACGTCCAGCGCATCTTAATTACGGATGGAGCCGGCCTGGTCCTGTATGACAGTCAGGAAAACGGCGTGGCGGGCAAATACGCCCTCACCGGGGAGGTCGTTGCCGCCCTGCGGGGGAACGACGCCTTTTCCAGCGCCTATCAGGACGGCCTCTTTTCCAGCCGGGGGGCCTGGCCGGTGATGAACCGGAACCGGGTCGTCGGGGCCGTCTGTCTCTATGAGACCGACGGGGACCAGGGGGCCTTGCTGGGGGAATTGCAGCGGAACCTGCGGCTCATCTCCGTGGTGGTCTGCCTGGCGGTGCTGGCCCTGTTCGGGGCCTTTTCGACGTTTCTCTCCCGCCGGGTGCGGACGCTCCTGGGCGGCATCCGGACCGTGCGGGAAGGGGAGTACACCCACCGCATCTCCATGTCCGGCCACGATGAGCTGGCCCAGCTGGCGGAGGAATTCAACCAGCTCACCGGCCGCCTGCAAGTGAACGAAGAGGAGCGCCGCCGCTTCGTCTCCGATGCCTCCCACGAGCTGAAAACGCCCCTGGCGTCCATCCGCCTCATGACGGACTCGATCTTGCAGGATGCGTCCATCGACCGGGAGACGACGCGGGAATTTGTGGCCGACATCAGCGACGCCGCCGACCGACTCATCCACATCAGCCAGGAGCTTCTGGAGCTGGACCGCCTGGACCAGGGCCGGGACCTGGACCGCCGGGCCATCGACCTGAACGAGCAGGCCGAACAGATCGGCCGGATGCTGGCCCCCCTGGCCGAGTCGGCCCAGGTCACCATGACCTTGACCCTGGGGGAGGGCTGCCTGGTCCGCTGCAACGACAAGGACGCCGGGCAGATCCTGAAAAACCTGATGGAAAACGCCATCAAGTACAACGTCCTGCACGGCCAGGTAGACGTGACCACCCGCCGGGTGGGGGACAAGGTAACGCTGTCCGTGACCGACACCGGCGTGGGCATCCCGGAGGCGGATATGCCCCGGATCTTCGAGCGGTTTTACCGCGTGGACAAGGCCCGCTCCCGCGCCGCCGGGGGGACGGGCCTGGGCCTGTCCATCGTCCGGGACGCCGTGAAGCGGCACGGGGGCGAGATCACCGTCCAGGCCGGACAGCCTGCCGGGACGATCTTTACCGTCATCCTGCCGGCTTGGACGGGAGAGGGGGAGACGACATGAGAAAAGGATGGCTTTGTCTGCTCCTCCTGGCCCTGTTGGGCACGCTCCTCTCCGGCTGTATGCGCCGGGCAGAGGCCCAGGGCTATGATGTTTACTATGTGGAGCAGTCCGCCGGAGCCGCCAGCGCCTTGGTCCCGGAGAAACACCCGCTGCCGTCCGGCCGTCCCTCTGTGGAGGGGCTGGTGGATCTGCTCCTCTCCCGCCCCCAGCGGGAGGACCTGACCAGCGCCATCCCGGAGGGCGTGACCCTGCGGAAGTGGACGCTGTACAACGGCTTGCTCACCGTAGATTTCACCAGCGGCTATGGCACCCTCTCCGGCATCGACCTGACCTTGGCGGATTACAGCGTCGTCCTCACCCTGACCCAGCTAGAGGGGGTCGAGACCGTGATGATCACCGTAGACGGCGAAATGCTGGCCTACCGCGACCACCAGCGCCTGACGGCGGAAGATGCCTGGGTGCTGGCCGAAGCGTCCTAACGGCACAAACAACAAAAGACACGCACAGCCGAGAAAGCCGTGCGTGTCTTTTTGCGCCGTTAGCGCATGAAATTACTCGTTGTTTTGGAACCAGGTCCAAGGCTCGGTCTCCGGTGGGTCCAGCCGGAAATCCATCGCCTCGCCGGTGTCCGGGTGGGCAAAGGCCAGGTGGCTGGACCAGAGGGCGATCTGCCACTCTTTGGGGTCGGGGTACTTGCTGTACTTCCGGTCGCCCGCCAGGGGCATGTTGCGGGAAGAGAACTGGGCGCGAATCTGATGGGTGCGCCCGGTCTCCAGGCGAATCTCGACCAGAGAGAAGCCGTTCTTGTTGTCCAGCAGCTTGTAGTGCAGGACGGCCTGCTGGATGCCCTTGCCGGGGTATTTGGCGACGTAGGTCTTGCGGGTCTTCTCGCTGCGGCCCAGCAGGTCGATGAACGTCCCCTCGTCATACTGGGGCCGCCAGTGGACGACGGCCTGATATTCTTTCAGAAACGTATCCTCCCGGATCTGCCGGGACAGCTCTGAGGCGGCGGGGCCGGTGAGGCCGTAGACCATCAGGCCGCCCACCACCTGGTCCAGCCGGTGGACGGTGCGGACCTTGGCCTGGGGCTGGCCGATGGCCTCCCGGATGCGGTCGGGCATCCCGCCCGGCTCGTCCGTGGAGAGGACCCGGAAGGGCTTGACGCAGACGACGATGGACTCGTCCTGGTAAATGATGTCGAGCATAGTGATCTCCTCTGATTGGGGTCTGGGCATAGAGTCAGGCCGACCCGGATGAAACCGCGGCGGACTCTGCTTTGACGGTCAGTACATTATAGACCATCACGCTGAGAAAGACAATGGCCCCGCCCACAAAGGCCAGAGGCGTCAGCCGCTCCCCCAGCACCAGGGCGACGAGGACGGGGTTCAAAATGGGTTCGATGCCCGTGACCAGCGAGGCCGACACCGGCTGGGTGTACTGGATGCCAGTGGTCAGGCACACATAGGCCAGCCCCAGCTGAAACACGCCCAGGATCACGGCGAAGAGCAGCGCTGTGTGGTCCCCAAGCTGCGGCTCCCGCACCAGGGAGGGAAGGCCAATGACGGCCCCCAGACACTGCCCAAGGATGGTTGCCCACAGCGGGTCGCCGCCGGGGAACTTGTTCAGCAGAAAGACCCCGGCGTAGCACACCCCAGCCAGCACGGCCAGAATATCCCCGATGAGATGTCCGCTGCCCAGGCTATCCAGGAAGAAACACAGGATGCCGCAGAAAATGCAGAGACAGGCGATGATGTCCAGCCGTTTCGGCTTCTCATGGAAAAACAGGCAGAGGATGAGGATCACGAAAAGCGGGGCGGTGAACTGCAATAAGATGGTGTTGGACGCCGTGGTGAGCTTGTTGGCGGCGGTGTACAGCGAGGTCGTGCCGCACATGGCGATGGCCCCGATGAGCACCCCCTTGGTAAACTTCGGTTTGTGGTGGGTGAGCTTGGCAAACAGCAGCAGGATACATACGGAAATGATGCTGCGGAAGGAATTGATGGACAAGGGGTCCCATGGGATCATCTTGACGCACAGCCCGCCGATGCTGAACAGCAGGGCGGCGCAGAAAACCAACAGAAGCCCTTTTTTTGAGGACATGGGAAACGCGCTCCTCTCTTGCTTGGGGGATACGGGGGAAATTACACCTGTTCCAGCGCCTGCTCCAGGTCGGCCAGGATGTCCTTCACGTCCTCGATGCCCACGGACAGGCGGATGAGGTCGGGGGAGACCCCGGCGGCCATCAGCTCCGCGTCGGACATCTGCCGGTGGGTGGAGGAAGCGGGGTGGAGCACGCAGGTCTTGGCGTCAGCCACGTGGGTGGCGATGGAGGCCAGCTTCAGCCCGGCCATGAAGGTCTCGGCGGCCTTGCGCCCGCCCTGGACGCCGAAGGTCACCACGCCGCAGGTGCCGTTGGGCATGTACTTCTGGGCCAGCTCGTAATACTTGTCCCCCTCCAGGCTGGGGCAGTTGACCCAGGCGATCTTGGGGTGGTTCTTCAGGTACTTGGCGACCGTCAGGGCGTTGGCGCAGTGCTGGGGCATGCGCAGGTGCAGGGTCTCCAGGCCCACGTTGAGCAGATAGGAGCTCATGGGGGCGGGGGTGGCGCCGAAGTCCCGCATGAGCTGGACCGTTGCCTTGGTGATGAAGGCCCCGCCCAGGCCGAAGCGCTCGGTGTAGGTCACGCCGTGGTAGCTCTCGTCGGGGGTGCAGAGGCCGGGGTACTTGTCGGGATACTTGGTCCAGTCGAAGTTGCCGCTGTCCACAATGGCACCGCCCACGCAGTTGGCGTGGCCGTCCATGTATTTGGTGGTGGAGTGGGTCACGATGTCCGCTCCCCACTCGAACGGCTTGCAGCCGATGGGGGTGGCGAAGGTGTTGTCCACGATGAGGGGCACGCCGTGGCTGTGGGCGGCCTTGGCGAACTTCTCCAGGTCCAGGACGATCAGGGCGGGGTTGGCGATGGTCTCGCCAAAGACGGCCTTGGTGTTGGGCCGGAAGGCGGCGTTCAGCTCCTCCTCGGAGCAGTTGGGGTCCACAAAGGTAAACTCGATGCCCATCCGCTTCATGGTCACGGAGAAGAGGTTGAAGGTGCCGCCGTAGATGGTGGCAGAGGCCACCACATGGTCCCCGGCGGAGCAGATGTTGAAGATGGCAAAGAAGTTGGCCGCCTGGCCGGAAGAGGTCAGCATAGCTGCCGTGCCGCCCTCCAGGGCGCAGATCTTCGCAGCCACCCGGTCCGAGGTGGGGTTCTGCAGGCGGGTGTAGAAGTAACCGGCTGCCTCCAGGTCAAACAAGGCCCCCATGGCCTCGCTGGTGGCATAGCGGAAGGTGGTGCTTTGCACAATGGGGATGTTGCGGGGTTCGCCGTTTTCCGGCACATACCCGGCGTGGAGGCACTGGGTGCCGTTCTGATAGTCCTGCATGGGTAGGGTCCTCCTTGGTCTGTCGTGTCAAATCACGAAAACGAGAATTTAGCACATTATTATACTCCGCCCGGTTCTTCCTGGTCAACCTATCAATTTGGTTTGAATCAGAAAGAAGGAAAAAATGCGCTGCTTTTTGAAGATAAAGTGTTGCTGTGAAAAACCGGACCTAGAACAAAATCTTTTGTTTTCATGGGAAAACCCTTGATTTTTCGGTAAATTTCAGCGTATTTTCGGCCGTTTCGGAAAAGACTGGCTATCAATTTGTAAACCTTTGTACAGAAAAATCAACAGTATTTGAAAGATTTAAAATACATGTTGCATTTTTTGTCGTTTCGGCTTATCATAGGACCCGTACTTACTAAAATGGGATAGAATTTTTGTGCCGCTATTTTTGACACTGGGTCAGAGATAGCCCTTTTCATAGCATAGAGAGCTATGAGAGAGTGAGAGAGCAAATATATTGTGAAAGATGTTACCGAAACGATAAGATGAAAGGAGATCATTCTCTTGAGCAGACTCCGTATCACCCCCTGGGAAAACGCCCAGCGCACGGTGGACGACCTCTACGCCGACATGGAGCGACGGATCTCCGCAGCCCCCTGCGGAAACTGTCCGGTCGAGCTGACCAGTGCGTTCCTCAAGCTATGTCTTGCCCAGAGCTGCGGCAAGTGCGTCCCCTGCCGGATCGGGTTGGACCGTTTGGCTGACCTGCTGGACCGCCTGCTGGACGGCCAGGGCAGCCAGGAGGACTTAGAGACCATCCTCCGCACGGCCCACACCATCGTCGACAGCGCCGACTGCGCCATCGGCTTCGAGGCGGCCCAGATGGTCCTGGACGGCTACGTGGCCTTCCAGGACGATTACCTGGCCCACGTGACCCAGGGCAGCTGTACCGCCAACTTCAAGAGCGTCCCCTGCGTGGAGCTGTGCCCCGCCCACGTCGATGCCCCCGGCTACATCTCCCTGGTGGGGGAGGGGCGCTATGCCGACGCCATTCGCCTGATCCGCAAGGACAACCCCTTCCCCTCCGTGTGTGCCCTGGTGTGTGAGCATCCCTGCGAGAGCCACTGCCGCCGGACCATCGTGGACTCCCCCCTGAACATCCGCGGCATCAAGCGCTTCGCCGTGGACAACGCCGGGGAGGTCCCCGTGCCCCCCCGCGCCCCGGAGACGGGCAAGAAGATCGCCGTCATCGGCGGCGGCCCCTCCGGTCTGACCGCGGCCTACTTCCTCTCCCTCATGGGCCACCGGGTCAAGGTCTTCGAGCGCAAGCCCAAGCTGGGCGGTATGCTGCGCTACGGCATCCCGGCCTATCGTCTGCCGGCGGAGTATCTGGACCGCGACATCAACGCCATCCTGTCCACCGGCGTAGAGGTCCAGACGGACTGCGACATCGGGACGGACATCACCCTGGAGCAGCTGCGCCAGGACTATGACAGCGTGTACATGGCCATCGGTGCCTCCAAGCACAAGGGCCTCGGCATCCCCGGCGAGGACGCCAAGGGCGTTCTGTCTGCCATTGAGCTGCTGGACAGCACCATCCGCGTGGAAAAGCCGGACTTCACCGGCAAGGACGTGGTCATCATCGGCGGCGGCAACGTGGCCATGGACGCCACCCGCACCTCCATGCGTCTGGGGGCCAAGTCCGTCCGCTGCGTCTATCGCCGCCGCATCAGCGACATGACCGCCCTGATGGAGGAGATCGAGGGCGCCATGGCCGAGGGCTGCGAGATCCTGCCCCTGAAGGCCCCCGTCCGCATCGAGACGAACGAAGACGGGACCGTGCGCGGCCTGGTGGTCCAGCCCCAGGTCATCGGCGAGGTCAAGGGCGGCCGTCCCGCCCCCCGCAACGCCGACGTGCCCGAAGAGTTCTACGCCTGCGACGTGGTCCTCATGGCCGTGGGCCAGGCGGTGGATTCCGCCGTCTTTGCCGAGGACGGCGTGCCCACCCAGCGCAATAATATCGTCACCGCCGACGACGGCAGCGTGCCCGGCTGGGAAGGCGTTTTCTCCGGCGGCGACTGCGTCTCCGGCCCCGCCACCGTGATCCTGGCCGTGGAGGCCGGCAAGGTCGCTGCCGCCAGTATCGACGAGTACCTGGGCTTCCACACGGATATTTCCGCCAACCTGGAGATCCCCGCCGCCCCCTTCCGCCTGAAAAACGCCACCGGCCGTGTCGACCTCACCGAGCGCGAGGCCAACTGGCGGAAAAACGACTTTGAGCTGATGGAAAACTGCATGTCCGAGCAGGAGATGGCGCAGGAGTGCAGCCGCTGTCTCCGCTGCGACCACTACGGTCACGCAGGCTTTAAGGGAGGGAGACTGGTAAAATGGTAACGCTGACGATCGACAATAGACCCGTGACCGTGCCGGAGGGCACCACCATTTTAGACGCGGCCAAGACCGTGGACATCCATATCCCCACCCTCTGCTATCTCCGGGAGATCAACGAGGTCGCCGCCTGCCGCGTGTGCGCCGTGGAGGTCGAGGGCGTGGACAAGCTGGCCGCCGCCTGCAACACCCAGGTGGAGGCCGGTATGGTGGTCCGCACCAACACCCAGCGGGTCCGCCTGGCCCGCAAGACCAACGTGGAGCTGATCCTGTCCCAGCACGTGGACCACTGCGTGACCTGCGTCCGCAGCGGCAACTGCTCCTTGCAGGCCCTGTCCAAGGCCATGAACATTCAGGAGGTGCCCTTCCGCAACGAGGCCACCGAGCGTCCCTGGGACAAGACCCTGCCCATCCTGCGGGACAGCTCCAAGTGCATCAAATGTCTGCGCTGTGTGTCCGTCTGCGAGCGGGTGCAGTCCCTGGGCGTGTGGGAGGTCACCGGCTCCGGTGCCCACACCACCGTCCGCATCAAGGGCGGCCTGCGCATGAACGAGGCCAACTGTGCCCTCTGCGGCCAGTGCGTGAGCCACTGCCCCGTGGGCGCCCTGCGGGAGCGGGACGACACCGAGCTTGTCTTCGAGGCCCTCTGTGACCCCACGAAAGAGGTGGTCTTCCAGGTCGCACCCGCCGTCCGCGCCGCCTGGGGCGAGAGCCTGGGACTAAGCCAGGACAAGGCAACGGAAAAGCGCCTGGCTGCTGCCATTCGCGCCATGGGCGTGAAGCACGTTTTCGACACCACCTTCTCTGCCGACCTCACCATTCTGGAGGAGAGCAGCGAGTTCATCGAGCGCTTCACCCATTCCGAGACCAGCAAGCTGCCCATGTTCACCTCCTGCTGCCCCGGCTGGGTGCGCTTCCTCCGCACGGAATACCCCGAACTGGCGGGCAACCTCTCCACGGCGAAAAGCCCCCAGCAGATGTTCGGTGCCATCGCCAAGAGCTACTACGCCAAGCTTCTGGAAAAGGAACCCAAAGATATTTTCTGTGTCTCCGTCATGCCCTGTGTGGCGAAGAAATACGAGGCCGGCACGCCGGAGGCCAGCGACGTGACCGACCACGACGTGGACGTGGTCCTCACCACCCGTGAGCTGGACCGGATGCTCCAGGCCATGCAGATCAACGTGGCCGCCCTGCCCGAAGAGGACTTCGACAGCCCCCTGGGCCGCGGCTCCGGTGCCGGCGTCATCTTCGGCGTCACCGGCGGCGTCATGGAGGCTGCCCTGCGGACCGCCTACGCGAAGCTCACCGGGGAAAATCCCCCCGCTGATGCCTTCCGGGAGATCCGCGGCCAGAAGCCCTGGCGGGAGTCCACCTTCCACATCGGGGACATCACCCTGCGCCTGGCGGTCGTCTCCGGCCTGGCCGGGGCCAGACAGCTGATGGACGCCATTCGCGCCCGTCAGGTCTCCTATGACTTCGTGGAGGTCATGGCCTGTCCCGGCGGCTGCTCCGGCGGCGGCGGCCAGCCCATCCACGACGGGGAGGACTTCACCGCCGAGCGCGGCCGGAACCTCTACCAGCTGGATAAAAACAGCACCATCCGCTTCTCACACGAGAACCCCTCCATCCAGGTCCTCTACAACGAGTTCCTGGGGGAGCCGCTCTCCGAGCTGTCCCATCACCTTCTGCACACCGACCAGAAGACCTGGACGCTGTAACCTAACATCAGGATAAAAAACCAGCGCTGCTGGCCCAAGCATCACGGGCACAGCAGCGCTGATTTTTTCGGGGAAAGACGATGTAGTTTTCCATGGTCTATGAGACAGACGTTGCATGGGGCAGTATCGGGGCTTCCTGGCGGGTCAGGCGGCAGGGGAGGATGGGTGTTTGCTCCCAAACAAAAGAGGGGGACCGTCATTTCCTTTTGCAGAAAGCAGCGCAGAGGCTCCAGAAACGCTTGCGACGGGGGAGACAGCAGGATGAATCCGGGTGCGACCCGGCGAATTTCCTGCGCCAAGAGCGCCGCTTCCTGGTACGAAAAGGGAGGTGGCTCCCAGCGTCCGGGCCGCTTGAAAAAGAGAAGCTCAACGGGATGCCCAGCGTGTGTCCAACACCGGGCCTGCCGCCGCAGGGCGTGGGCTTGCAGATCGTAACAGGAGACGAGGAATACGGTTTCTTTCTTTGGTGTTGTCATGGTGTGATGTCCTTTACACTAAAAATCTGATTTTCATATTTTTAGTATAGAACAGAGCAAGGAAAATATCAATAGTCTGTTTACGGGAGGAGATAATACTTATAGTCTCTTTCTCGGAGGGATGGACCATGATCACACAGACCATTGGCCGCAAACTGCGGCAGTACCGGCAGAAGCAGGGCTACAGCCAGGAGGCGTTGGCCGACCGCGCGGGCCTGCATCCCACCTACATCGGCCAGGTGGAGCGGGGGGAGAAGAACATCACCGTAGAGACGCTGGGCAAAATTACCGCGGCCTTGGAGATTCCCATTACCGCCGTGTTTGAGGAACTGCCCCAGCCGGCAGCTCCCAGCGAAGAAAATTATCCCCTGAAAGCCTATCAGATCCTGGCCACCCTGCCGGAACGGGAGCAGGCCAAGCTCTATACGATCCTGGCGCAGATACGGACGCTCTTCTGAACGGCTGATCCGCACGAATTTCCCGGAATCATCCGACAGATTTTATAAAATGTCGAACAAGAGACGGAAAGAAGGAGCTTGAAAAGACGTTCTATCAATGGTACAATAAGCTTATCAAAGAGAAAGTACAAGAGTAGGAATTTCTTGATACTATATATGATAGGCGGTCTATCGGCAAAAATAATTCAGGCCTGTTTCTAAAATGTTACATAGGGACGAGTAAGAATGTACGGGAAGTCTGGAAACCGCAAGCGGTTTCAGGGCTTCCCATATTTTTTAGAGAAGCAGTATGGCAAATTCCGGGAAATCAATCAGACATGGGGGAATCGATATGCTCCAAACAAAGAAGCTGCTCGCACTGGCTGTGGTGCTGGCGGCGCTGATCTCAGTCGCTACCATTGCGTATGAGAATTATATTCAGGATGAGATCTACCAGGAAAGCGCCGACCACCTGCTGGAAACCTATGGTCAGGTGGCAAAAACATTCACGTTGTTTGCACAGCGCAACTGGAACGTGCTGGCCGACTGGGACAGTGAGCTGCAATCTATCGCGGAGGAGAAAGACGTTGCAGCCCTTTGGCAGGAGCTGGTCGAGCGAAAGAATTCCTGGCAATACAGTGACTTCTACATGTTCAACGAGGACTGTCAGTTCCTGACGGCCTCTGGCCGCCAGGGGACGCAAGACAACATCCGCAGTGCGTTTCTGAAAATGTATGAGAAGAAGGAACCATGTGTCTCTGCCTATATCGCCTCCAGCGACCAGCGAAAGATCGTGTTTGCCATTCCGCTCAGCGAGGCCTTCACGCTGGATGGCGTCACCTACACAGGCGTTGCGGTGAGCTACGATAACGAAGTCGTGGAACGGCTGTTGGGAGAAGTGATCTTCGATGGAGAAAGCGACTGCTATATCATGAGAGTGGATGGGAGTATCCTGCTTTCTTTGGAGCCTGAGACGGAATTTTCCGAGGGCATGGAGGACTTGTTTGGTTTCCTGGAGGCGAAGACAATGATGCCGCAGGAGGATCAGAGCAGAGTGCAGCAGGACATCGCAGAAACGAAGAGCGGGAGCGCCATGTGTATCTACCGGGGGTCGAAATACTATTTGGTGTATGAACCGGTGGGGATCAAGGACTGGTCGATCGTCGGCGCAGTCAACAGCGCGGTCGTGGATTCCGGCATGGAGAAGGTAAAACGGGTGACGATCCTGGTCCTGGTGATCCTCTTTTCCATGCTGCTGGTGACAACGATCACGATCCTCATCATCAGCATGAGAGCCAGGTTGGACAGAGAGCGGCAGGCGCGGCAGCAGGTGGAGGATAAAAAGAAGCTGGCCGAGCAGCTCTTTCAGGGCATGACCCGGATCGTGGACCGCTTTGCCGTGGGCGATCTCAGCAAGGACCGCTATGAATACCATGAGAACCAGTTCGATGGACCGATCTATCCTGAGACGGGGCGATACCAGGACCTGTTGGATGGGATCACCAAACACTATCGGCTTTTAGGCAACGCAGAAGACGTCCACGCAGGCCGCTTGCTGACGCCGGAGTATCTGCGCAGCGTCTTAAAGACAGAGCAGGACAGCATGAAGTTTGAGTACTGCGACCAGGACCAAAATATTTATAAGGTCATGCATGTGATCCCCATGGAATGGGACGCAGAGGGTGCGCTGACGAAGGTCATGATGATCGCGCAGGACATTGGAGAACGGGTGGCGCTGGAGACCATGGCCAACACAGACGGTTTGACGGGCCTGTTCAACGGGCGGCATTTTGGCACCGTTTTGCAGGAGAAGGAGAAGAAAAAGTTTCCCTTCGTGCTCTTCTACCTGGATCTGGACCGCTTCAAGCCCATCAACGACACCTACGGCCATGACATGGGGGACAAGCTGCTGAAAGAGGTGGCTGCCCGCTTGCAGCGGTGCATCCGGAGCAAGGACCATGCCTTCCGCATCGGCGGGGATGAGTTTGCGCTCCTGATCGGTGCGGACCTGGATGAGGCGCACTGTCAGCAGCTGAGAGACAGGATCCGGCAAGAGCTGTCACAGCCGTTTTATCTGGAGGGACAGGTGCTGCACGTGGGCGTCAGCTGCGGCTACGCCGCCTACCCAAGGGACAGCAGCCGGGCCACGGAGGTCCGCATCCTGGCAGACCAACGCATGTACGCCCAAAAAGAGGAACACCATGGAGGCGGTCCGGCCAGCGGCCCGGCCAAGCGCTAAGGGACCGAGATCGGGAAACGGATCAAACAAACACCATCTGCACCAGGAACATGTACAGCACGGTCCCGCCTGCGATGCTCAGGAGGATGTTGTGCTTGCACTTGTGCAGCACGCCCACGACCACGATGGCAATGGCCTCCGGCAGACCGTGCCAGCCGGTGAAAACGGCGTCTTTCAGACAGAACACGACCAGCAGGCCGATGACGGCGCTGGGTAGCACGGCCCCCAGATAGCGGACGAAGGCCGGCGGCTCTTTTCCCTCCGGGAAGAAGAGAAAGGGGAGAAAGCGCGTGGTCATCGTGCCCAGAACGACGGCGACGATGGTGAGGATCTGCTGGGGAATGGTCATGGGGTCTCCTCCTTCCGGGTGAGGGTGTGGTCAGACGGGGCTTTTTTCGCGGGGGTCAGGCGGCGCATAAAAAGAAAGCAGACCACGATGAGCGCCATGGCGGGCAGCAGGAAGTGGTCGCTGCCCAGCACCAGCAGGCAGAGCATCGTCACGGCAGCGCCGATGACGGCGGGGCGGTGGTCCTCGTTGACCTCCCACTGGCTGACGAACATGACCACGAACAGGGCAGTCATGACGAACTCAATGCCCTTGGTGTTGAAGTGGATGATGTAGCCCAGCAAGGCCCCCGCCGTGGCGCCGGCCACCCAATAGGCCTGGTTGAGAACGGTCACGAAGAACATGAACCAGCCGGGGTCCACCCCCTCCGGTGTATCCACCGTGCAGTGGATGGAAAACGTCTCGTCGCACAGGCCGAAGATGAGGTAGGGCTTTTTCCAGCCCAGGTTTTTGAATTTGTCCAGCAGCGACAGCCCATAAAACAGATGCCGGGCGTTGACCATGATGGTCAGCAGAAAGGCATGGACAGGCTGAAAGGTCGGCAGGAGCAGCAGATTGGCTGTGACGAACTCCATGGACCCGGCAAAAATGAACAGGCTCATCAACAGGGGATAGACAAAGGAAAACCCTTGGCTTCGCATAAAAAAGCCATAGGACATCCCCAAAAACAGAAAGCCCACGCAGATGGGTAAGGTATAGGGCAGCGCGGCGCGAAATGCCTTGGTTTTCACGGACATTCCTCCCAGTCAAAAAATTCGTGTTTTCTTATCTTAGCGCCGCCTGTTCCACTTTGTCAATCCCTAGAGAAAAGATAGGCAAATTGGAGAAATTTCCTGGGATAACTTTTGCAGAAAACGGACATTCTAACCACGAAGGCCAACGGGAGGCTTTGCTTTCTGTGGGGCCGTTCAATCCAACGGACTGCAAACCTGCGGTCCTGGGAGGTTTCCGTAATGAAGCTGATCGACAGGATCGCCCTGGTCCTGGTCATCCTTGGTGGCCTGAACTGGGGCTGCGTGGGCATCTTCGGCCTGGACCTGGTGGCCGCCCTGTTCGGCGGGTCGGCCAGTGTGCTCAGCCGAGTGGTGTATGTCCTCATCTGCCTGGCTGCGCTGTGGAGTATCACTCTCTTTTTCCGGGAGGACCCTGTGGAGCGCAGAGCCAAGGGGAACGCATGAGATCAGAAAAGCGCGTACCGCAAATTCGGCGGCACGCGCTTTTCTTCTCGTCTGTTTCCGATCAGAACGAAGGAATTTCTTAATACTTGCCCAGGGAACCGGCGTCGTCGCCGCTGGCGGACTTGCCCAGGTAGAAGTCGTTGCCGGGCAGGATGGCGTTGAGGACGATGCCCGCGATGGCGGCGATGGCCAGGGAGGTCAGGGTGATGGAGGCCGCGCCGATCTGGAAGGTCAGGCCGTCCGTGAAGCCCAGGCCGCAGACCAGGATGACCGCAGCGATGATGAGGTTGCGGCTGTTGGTGAAGTCCACGTGGTTCTCCACCACGTTCCGCACGCCGATGGCGGAGATCATACCGTAGAGGATGAAGCTCACGCCGCCGATGATGGCGGAGGGGATGGTGTTGACCAGATGGGCAAAGGCGGGGGAGAAGGACAGGATGATGGCGTAAATGGCCGCCAGCCGGACCACGCGGGGGTCGTGGACGCGGGAGAGGACCAGCACGCCGGTGTTCTCGCCGTAGGTGGTGTTGGCGGGGCCGCCGAACAGACCGGCCAGGGCCGTGGCGACGCCGTCGCCGATCAGGGTGCGGTGCAGGCCGGGATCCTCGATGAAGTTTTCCCCCACGGTAGCGGAGATGGCGGACACGTCGCCGATGTGCTCCATCATGGAGGCGACGGCGATGGGGGCCATGACCAGGATGGCGGTCAGGTCAAACTTGGCGACACTGCCGGAGAAGTTGTTCAGGAAGGGCTGGAGGCCCAGCACGGCGTTCTCGCCGGTGAGCAGGGAGCTGCCGGCAAAGCCGGAGAAATCGACCATCCCGGCGCACAGGGCGACCACATAGCCGCCGACCACGCCCAGCAAGATGGGGATGATCTTGATCATGCCGCGGCCCCAGATGTTGGCCACGATGATGATGGCCATGGAAACCAGCGCCAGCCACCAGCAGCTGGAGGCGTTGGACACGGCGGAGGGGGCCAGGTTCAGGCCGATGAGAATAATGATGGGGCCGGTGACCACGGGGGGCAGGAAGTGCATCACGCGGTGCACGCCCACGGCCTTGATGATGGCGGCGAGGACCACATACAGCAGGCCGGCGATGACGATGCCGCCGCAGGCATACTGCAATTTCTCAGAAGGCTCCATCGTGGCATACATGCCGGAGCTTAATTCTGCCATGGCCGAGAAGCCGCCGAGAAAGGCGAAGGACGAGCCTAAGAAGGCGGGGACCTTCAGCTTCGTACAGAAGTGGAAGAACAGGGTGCCGAACCCGGCGAAGAAGAGGGTGGTCTGTGTGTTCAGGGGCAGGCCGTAGCTCTGCACCAGGATGGGGACCAGCACCGTGGCGCCAAACATGGCGAACATGTGCTGCAAGCCCAGGATGAGCATTTTGGGCTTTCCCAGGACCCTGGCGTCCTTGATGGGCGCCGAGCCGATGGTGGATGTTTTTGCGTTCATGGTTTTCTCCTCTCTTTTGGATGCGCTTGGTTTTCCGGCGTCTCTCTCGTCACCGGGAAAACCGCAAAAAAAATACCGGCAGAACAGCCGATAGCGAAGGAAACAAAGGACCCATGCCAAAGCGTTTCTCTATCCCCAGCATGTCGATCCCTCCTTTCCGCATTGTTCCCTATTCTACCGTAGCTTGCCCTAGAATGCAAGCCTTTTTTCCTGGGTTCGGCAAAAAAGGACCGGGACAGCACATCCCGGTCCTTTTGGTCCATTCGTCAGATCTTTTTCTGCATCATGGCCTGCTCTTTTCGCAGCTGGGTCAGCAGGGCGGGGGCCGTCCACTTTTTGTTGTGGGCGGTCAGCACGGCTTTGAGACAGCCGGGTCCTGCGCCCGCCTGCCGCAGGACGGGGAGCAGCTCGTCGAGCTGGTTTCCCAGGCCGCAGAGGACGATCATCTTGTCTCCCAGAGGACCACCCGCATAGGGTGTGCCCTTGGCCTTGCGGGGGGTCAGACCGGCCAGCTCTTCCAGCTTCCGGCCATAGTCCTCCCGCGGCACGCGCACGACCTCCAGGCCCAGCGGCTCCACGGCGGAGATGATGGCTGGGGCAGAGAACAGGTCCTCAAAGCCGAACAGCAGTAATTTTCCCTTCATACAAAAGCCCTCCGTCAGCGCCCGGCGGCAACTAGGTTTTGGGTCACGCTCAGCAGCGCCTGCGCCAGTTGGTCCACCTCTTCCTTCGTGTTGCTGGGGCCGAAGGACACCCGCAGCATCCCGTCCCGCACGGGCTTGGAGAGGTTCATGGCGGCGTACACATGGCTGGCCTTGCCCCGGTGACAGGCCGACCCGGCGGAGAGGCAGAAGCCCTGGTCGCTGAGATACCGCACCACCACCTGGCTGGGGTACCCCGGCAGGGAGATGGCGCAGATGTGGGGCGCATCCCCGGCGGACACCACCACCAGCCCCGGCACGAGGGCCTGGAACTGCGCCAGCGCATAGGCCTTCAAGTCGTTGAGATAGGCAATGTGCTCGTCCAGTGCGTCCTTGCCCAGCTTGGCGGCGGCAGCCAGGGCCGCGATCTGGGGGGTGGCTTCCGTGCCGGAGCGCAGGCCCTTTTCCTGCCCGCCGCCCCGCAGGAGGGGGATGGCCCGCAGGCCGCTTCGGATAAACAAGGCCCCGGAGCCTTTCATCGCCCCGATCTTATGCCCGCTGATGGTCACAAGGTCGGCCCCCAAGCCTTTGGGCGTAAAGGGAAGTTTCAAAAACCCCTGCACGGCGTCGGTGTGCAGCAGGGCGTTGGACTTGTGCCGCTTGAGTACCTGCGCGGCCTCGGCCACGGGCTGGATGGCCCCCGTCTCGTTGTTCACCAGCAGCATGGACACCAGCACCGTGTCCGGCCGCAGGGCCTCTTCCAGGGCTTCGATGCGGATATGCCCCGTGGCGTCCGGGTGCAGATAGGTCACCTCATACCCCTGCATCTCCAGCGCCTTGCACGGCTCCAGCACGGCGGAGTGCTCCACGGCGGTGGTGATGATGTGCTTCCCCTTGTGCCGCCCCAGATGGACCGCCAGCTGCACCGCCCAGTTGTCCCCCTCGGTCCCGCAGGAGGTAAAATACAGCTCCTCCGGCCGGCAGCCCAGCGCCTGCGCCACCGTCGCCCGGTGCTCCGCCACCGCCTTGGCCGCCTGGGTCCCCAGGGCATACAGGGAGGAGGGGTTGCCATACGCCACCGTCATGGCCTCCACCGCCGCCTGCGCCGCCTCAGGCAGGACCCGTGTGGTGGCCGCGTGGTCAAAATAGATCATATCCATAAACGCCCTCTTTTCACACAAAAATCGTGTTTTATTGTAATGACTCAGGGGGGAAAAGTCAAGGGAGGGGGCAAAAGAGGAATAGAAAGAACGCAGGTGCGTACAATCACATGTACACACCTGCTAAGAGTTTAGAACATATTATTGAAGAACACCTGTGCAGCGGGTGAGCTTTAAGTATTCTCCATCATTTACAGTGACGTAGGAAGTATTGTTAAAATTATCATTGGAGATAATAGAAGAGCTTTCGCCGCTTGCATCAGAATAGCGAGCATAGTATCCGCTTGACCCTGAGTTAGCAGTTAACTTATAGGTCCCGGCTTGAATATCAGAACCGACTAAGTACATACCTTCTGTAATTGAGGTTGATGTAGGCTGCTTTCCCTGAGTATTTGCAGAACTTTCCGTAGAACTCTGAGAAGTATTAGCACTGTCTGTATCTTCCTGGGTTGAGGTATATTTTTCTAAAGGAGCAGGATCATCAGGATCATTTACTGTGAGCATTGTGACAGAATCGTAGATAGAAAGGGTGTACTCAGTGTTACTGATTACTTCTTTCTTTGGATTTGTTTCTATGTTGCTGCCAAATTCGACAAAAGCATCTTTGGCAGCTTTGAATGTATCATAATTTCCGTCAACGTCGCCTTCATACATGATGATAGATGCACACAAAACATAGGCCTGCATACTGTCATTATCATTATAATCCGCGATGACTAGCGAAATGTTGGTTTTCTTTATTCCTTCAGAAGTGTAGTTTGTGAACATGATGCCGCACTTTGTTTCGACATCATTTTTCATAATTTGATATGAGCCACCTTGTTCAGTGCTAGAAAGAGATTTAACAGAAAAATCTCCACCGAATAGAGCTTGACAGCTTAGCATATATTCTAGGCGTTTTAGAATATCAGATTCTGAGCGTTCCCAAATATAGGGCTTTGTTTCCTCATCTTCCTTCTGAGGAGAGGCGGTCGTCTGAGTGGTTGAGGTTTCTTGTTTGGGTTCTTCTGTGTTGGTACTGCTGTTGTCTTCCCCTCCTGAACAAGCGGTGAGAGAAAGGATCATCGTTAGGACGATAATCATGGACAATAATTTTCTCATACAAGTCCCTCCATATTTATTCTGTTCGTGGATAAAGCTTTTTCCAGTATGGAGAGTATAACACAGAAAGTCTTTGAGGTCAAGTGACCTCATAAACTGATTGTTCCGTTGCTACCATGTAGCCTATGGGAGGGATAATCATGTTGGACCCGAATAAAGTTGGCATGGAGATACGAAATCTGAGAGAGAGCAAAGGACTGACACAGGAACAGTTGAGCGGACTTGCGACGTTAGACAGAACGCATTATAGTAAAATAGAAAGAGGGCTGAGAAGCCCAACGATAGACACGGTCTTTAAGATAGCGTTCGCGTTAGATATAAAACCTCATGAGCTGATTCAAGTGATCGAAGAAAAGGTTCCCTTCTATTTTGATGAATGAGGATAAAACGAACCACCCACGCCGAATCATGAGGGCGTGGGTGGTGTTCTATATCAGTGGTTCGATTATGCAACGAGCTGGCCGCAGGGGTCTGCGGCCACTACATTTTTTAGGAAGAGGTTGGTGGGATGGGAAAGTCATTTGATAGGGCGGCTTCCAGCCAAGCGCGTTTTGCGTCTTTGGCAGCCTCCACCGCTTCCTTTGCTGTTTCTGCGCAAGTGATACATCCCCTCAGCTCAGGGTAGGATGCGACAAACCCGCCTTCGTCCGGGTCTTCGATCAATTCTAGTTTATACGGGCGCTTCATCAGTTCTTCCAGTTTTGTCATGAGCGATTCGCCTCGCTTTCTATCTGCTCTTATGTAGTATACCGTGCGATAGAGGAAAGGGTCAAGAAAATGTTATTTTCCACACAACATCCCCACCATTCCCTGGAAGACCTGCCAGAGGGTCAGGCGGGGGACGGGTTCTTGCGCGGTCAGGGGGAGGGTTTGGAAGGGTTCGTTGTTCACCAGGACGGTGAGCGTTCCGAGCTGCTGGCCTGCTTCGACGGGGGCTTGCAGGGTGTCCGGGAGGGAGACGGTGGTGGTGAGCTTTCCGGCGTCTGCTTTGGGCAGGAGGAGCTGGGCGGGTTCGGAGAGGACGGGTTGGACGCTCTCGGCCACGCCCAGGGTCACGGGGATGGGGGAGAGGGGTTCAGAGGGGGCGGCGGTCACCAGGCTGTACCCGGCGAAGCCGTAGTTGAGCAGGGCTTTGGCGGCCTCGAAGCGGTCGGCGGAGGTGGGGGAGCCGAGGACCACGGCGATCAGCTCCATGCCGTCCTTCTCTGCCGTGGCGGAGATGCAGTAGAGAGCGCCGTCAGTGGAGCCGGTCTTGAGGCCCGTGGCCCCGTCGTAAAAGCGGATGAGCTTGTTGGTGTTGGCCAGCTGGAAGCTCCCGTCCCGCAGGGTATCCATCCAGATGGTGGTGTAGGTGCGGATGTCCGGGTGCTTCAAAATCAGCTCACGAGACATGAGGGCGATGTCGTGGGCGGTGGAGTGGTGCCCCTCGGCGGGCAGGCCGGTGCAGTTGCAGAAAACGGTGTTTTCCATGCCCAGCTCGGCGGCGCGGGCGTTCATTCGCTCCACAAAGGCGGCTTCGCTGCCCGCCAGATGCTCGGCCATGGCCACGCAGGCGTCGTTGCCGGAGGCCACGGCGATGGCCTTGAGCATATCGTGGACGGAGAACGTTTCGCCTTCCTTCATGTAGACCTGGGACCCGCCCATCCCGGCGGCGTTGGCGGAGACAGCCACCATCGTGTCGGGGGTCAGCGTTCCGTCCTCCAGGGCCTCCATGATGAGCAGCATGGTCATGACTTTCGTCACGCTGGCCAGCTCCAGCGGCTCTTCGCCGTGTTCTTCATACAGAATGTCTCCCGTGGATTTTTCCATCAGCAGCACCGCCTTGGCCTTGACCTCCGGCCCCGCCGCCCACGCAGCGGAGGGAAGGAGGCCCACGCACAGGGCCAGGCAGAGAGCGAGGGCACAGAGTTTTTTCATAGCAGGACCTCCCAGTGAAACTGAAGTCCTTTGAGTGTATGGAGATGCGGAGAGAAGTATGCAAGCACCGCCCCACTGCGTTGGTCAAAACGCGGTGAGGCGGTGCAGATCGTTAGGATATGATTATTTCGCCAGCTCGTTCAGTGTCTCCGCCCAGGCGGCGTACTTTGCCACCTTCTCCTGGCTGTCGGTGCTGTCCTTGCCCTTGGCGAGGACGTAGACCTTGATCTTCGGCTCTGTGCCGGAGGGACGGACGACGATGGTGGTCTCGTCGGCCAGGTCGTAGGCCAGGACGTTGGAGCCGACCAGCGCCATGGGAGAGACAGCGCCGGAGGCGGTGTCGCGCTCGGTGCCGTCCTGATAGTCCTTCTGGTGCAGGACCGTGGTCCCGGCGATCTCGGCGGGGGGAGTCTGGCGGAGCTTGGCCATGAGGTTGGCCATGAGCGCCATGCCCTCCAGACCGGGCATGACCAGGTTCAGGGTCTTTTCGCCGTAGTAGCCGTACTTGGCGTAGAGGGCGTCCAGGGCGTCCAGCAGGGTTATGCCCTGGGCGGCGTACCAGGCGGTCATTTCCGTCAGCAGCAGGGAGGCGGTGACGGCGTCCTTATCCCGGACATAATCGCCGATCATATACCCGATGGATTCCTCGTAGGAGAAAATGACGTGACCCTGACCGGCGGCTTCCAGCTGGTTCTTCTTCTCGGCCATGAACTTGAAGCCGGTGAAGGTGTTGTAGGACTTGACCCCGTTGGCCTCAGCGACCACGCGGGCCATGTCCGTTGTCACCAGAGACTTGAGGGCCACAGCGTCGGCGGGCAGGGTCCCGGCCCGCTTTTTGGCGCCGATCAGATAGTCCAGCAGCAGCACGCCCGTCTGGTTGCCGGAAATCTGGACGTATTGGCCGTTCTTGTCCTTGACCTGGATGGCCACGCGGTCGGCGTCGGGGTCAGAGCCGAGGATGAGGTCGGCGTTGACTTTTTTCGCCAGGTCCAGCGCCAGGGCGAAGCTCTCCGGCGTCTCCGGGTTGGGGGACTTGACGGTGGGGAAGGTCCCGTCGATGACCATCTGCTCCGGGACGCAATGCAGGTGCCGGATGCCCAGCTCACCCAGCACATAGGGGATCTGCTGGTACCCGGTGCCGTGGAAGGGGGTGTAGACCATGGTGAAGGTATCCGCCACCTTGGCGACAGAGGCCTTGTCGTTGATCTGCGCCAGGACGTGGGCGAGGAACTTGTCGTCGGTCTCCTTGCCCATCAGGGTGATGAGGCCCTTGTTCAGCGCCGTCTCATAGGCCAGGGACTGGATGTCGTCAAATACGTCCAGCTGTTCCATCTGGGCGGCGATGGCGGCGGCGTGCTGGGGGGGCAGCTGGGCCCCGTCGGACCAGTAGACTTTATAGCCGTTGTACTCCGGGGGATTGTGGCTGGCGGTGACGTTCAGGCCCGCGGCACAGCCGTACTCCCGCACAGCGAAGGACAGCTCCGGGGTGGGGCGCATGGCCTCGAACAGGCGCACAGGGATGCCGTTGCCCGCCATCACTTCGGCGGCGGCACGGGCGAACTCCTGGGAGTGGACCCGGCAGTCGTAGCAGATGGCAACGCCTTGGGCAGCAAATGCTTTGCCCTCGGCCAAGATGACGTTGGCAAAGGCCTGGGTGGCGTGGCGGATGACGTGGACGTTCATCCGGCGCAGGCCGACGCCCATCACGCCCCGCAGCCCGGCGGTGCCGAACTGGAGCAGGGAGAAGAAGCGGTCTTCGATCTCGCCTGCGTTGTGGGAAAGGGCGGCCAGCTCGTCCTTCTCCGGCTGGGAGAGGGCGGGGCTGTGCAGCCAGCGTTCATATTGTGCTTGGTAGGACATCACACGAACTCCTTTCGCGTTGCGCGTCACCGGTTTGGGGTGACGGGTTTATTTGTGGTAGCGGGTCCCAGCGTTGATCTGAAAGGCCCGGTAAATTTGCTCCAGGACCATCACCCGCGCCAAGTGGTGGGGGAAGGTCATGGGGGACATGGAGAGCCGTAACTGCGCCTTCTCCTTCACCGAGGGGTGCAGGCCAAAGGACCCGCCGATGAGAAACGTAAAGTGAGAGGCCCCGTCCACCGTCCACTTGGCCAGCTCCTGGGCCAGGTCCGGGCTGGAGAGCAATTTCCCCTCCACGCACAGGGCGACGATCTTAGACCCCTTGGGGATCTTGGCCAGAATGGCCGCGGCCTCTTTTTCCAAGGCGGCGTCGATCTGGGCCTGGGAGGGGTTGTCCGGCAGGCGGTCCTCCGGCAGCTCCGTGACCGTGAGCTTACAAAAGGCCCCCAGCCGCTTGACGTATTCCGCGCAGGCGGCTGCAAAGTGCTTTTCCTTTAGTTTGCCCACGCAGAGCAGCTGGATATTGACCATAGGGGCCTCCTGTCTCAGAAAATCAAAGGATGGAAAAGAAGAAAAAAGTGGACGGCAGGCAGGCCCACCGTCCACAGGCAATCAGCCTTAGGGAGCGCCGGCCCAGGGGCCGGACAAGGGAAGCGGGGGCTTTTTGGAATCAGCCCACGCCGTTGCTGCTGCGCCAATCCTCCTCAGGAATGACTTCCTCGTGGATGTCTGCGCCCAGCTTGCTGAGTTTTTGGACGATGCCTTCATAACCGCGCTCGATGTGATAGACCTGGTCGATCTCGGTCACGCCGTTGGCGGCGAGGCCTGCCACGATCATGGCAGCGCCGGCCCGCAGGTCGCAGGCGCACACCGGGGCACCGGTCAAGGCCCGGACACCCTCGATCACGGCGACCTTGCCGTTGACCTGAATGTTGGCGCCCATGCGGCGGAACTCGTCGGCATAGCGATAGCGGTTGTCCCAAACGCCCTCGTTGAGGATGCTGGTCCCCTCGGCCAGGCACAGGACCGCCGCGATCTGGGGCTGCATGTCCGTGGGGAAGCCGGGGTAAGGCATGGTCTTCACGTTGGTGCTGGTGAGCTTGCCCTCCCGGCGGACGATGAGGGCGTCGCCCTCCTCTTTGATGTCCACGCCCATCTCCACGAGCTTGGCGGTGATGCAGTCGAGATGCTTGGGGATGACGTTGTTGATGCGGACCTCGCCCCCGGCGGCGGCGACGGCGGTCATGTAGGTGCCCGCCTCGATCTGGTCGGGGATGATGGAGTAACATCCGCCCTTGAGCTTTTCCACGCCCCGGACCTTGATGACGTCCGTCCCCGCGCCCATGATGTCTGCGCCCATGGAGTTGAGGAAGTTGGCCAGGTCCACGATGTGAGGCTCCTTGGCGGCGTTTTCGATGATGGTCAGGCCGTCGGCCAGAGCCGCGGCGATGAGGATGTTCATGGTCGCGCCCACGGAGACCACGTCCAGGTAGACCTGCGCTCCGTGCAGGCGGCCGGTGGGGGAGGCGGCGTGGATGAAGCCGTTCTCCACCTGGATCTCCGCGCCCATGGCGGAGAAGCCCTTGAGATGCTGGTCGATGGGACGCACGCCCAGGTCACAGCCGCCGGGAGGGGGAACCTCCGCCCGGCCAAAGCGGCCCAGCAGTGCGCCGATGAGATAGTAGGACGCACGGATCTGGCGGGCCAGCTCATAGGGAACGTTCTGCTTGTATACCTTGGAGCAGTCCAGCTCCACAGTGGTGGGGTTGATGGTGCGCACGTTGGCGCCCAGGTCCTTCATGATCCCAAGGATCATGGTTACGTCGCTGATGTCGGGTACATTTTCAATCCGGCAGACTCCATCCACCAGAAGCGCGGCGGGAAGAATGGCCACAGCGGCGTTCTTCGCACCGCTGATCTCCACCTCACCGTGGAGAGGCTTTCCGCCGTGGATCACATACTTTGTCAAAACGGCACCTTCTTTTATATTGGTTCTATCATGAGGAATCATTTCTGGTTCATATCTCACGAGACAGGGCAAACCGCGCCGCCGGAAAGCGAGAGGGGACCCCTCCCTGCTAGCTTGTCCGAAAATGCCGGGCAAATGTGCAAGGCGGCGAGATAGACAGGCTTCGCCCGGTGGTGTTAGGCCACCACCATCTCATAATTACTTGCATTATAGCATTAAGTGGGAAAAAATGAAAGATAAATTTGAACGAAATGTGATATTTCGGTGAACTTTTTCCCATTCATCACCACAAAAATTGGGAAAAATCTCCGCTCTGAGGGAGCAATGGCGGAAAAAATGCAAATTTCAGCGCGGGAGCGCCTGCGCTTTAACATAGTTTATATGTAGGCTTTTGTTCCGGTTCTGCCGGAAGCGGACGGGGACGGACAAAAACCAACACCTGTTCCCGGCTGGGGAAGACCTCCAGCTCCGGCTGGAGCGGCAGGGCCTGCCCGTTCTGGATCAGGGCACGGCGGACCAGAGGGAGCAGGGTATCGTCGGTGAGCGGCTGTCCGGCGGGCAAATCCTGGGGGGAGAGACACAGCAGCGGTCCGGCGGCGGTGGGGAAAATGGTCATAGGAACCTCCTGTTGGGTAGAATCGTCCCCTATTATACTGCCCTTTGCCGGCAGAGGCAAAGGGAATGGTTCCCAGCGAAAAAAGTTGGCAGCGGGGCGGAACTGTGCTATACTGTGGGGGAAAATCCATAAGAAATCGAGGGATCGACAGATGGAACTGAAAGAAGAGATGGTCTCCCAGGAGACCGTATACCAAGGGATCATTGTGAATGTGCGCCGGGACAAGGCCAAGCTGCCGGACGGCCGCCTGACCAACCGGGAAGTGGTGGAGCACCCCGGCGGCGTGGGCATTCTGGCCCTGGACGGCGACGACGTGCTGCTGGTGAAGCAGTACCGCTACGCCTTTTCCCGGGTGCTGACGGAGATACCCGCCGGCAAACGGGAGCCGGGCGAGGACCCCTTCGTCACGGCCCAGCGGGAGCTGAAGGAGGAGATCGGGGCCACGGCGGAGGCGTGGACGGACCTGGGGGCGCTGATCGCTTCTCCCGGCTGCTATGGCGAGACGCTGTACCTGTTCCTGGCCTGTGAGCTGACCTTCGGCGAGACGCACCCGGACGCGGACGAGTTTTTGGAGACGGTGCGCCTGCCCTTCGACGAGGCGGTGGAGCTGTGTATGTCCGGCGAGCTGACCGACGCCAAGACCGTGGCGGCGATCCTCAAGGCGAAAGTGCTGCTGGGGCGGTAAATTGTCCTTGTATTCTGTCCGCTTTTCCGCTACAATCAAACCAGTGGGCGCGCCGCGTCCCAAGGG
>OLPF01000305.1_pt1 | contig 56518 bp, 47 predicted proteins | sample 1673121 | NCBI WGS metagenome assembly OLPF01 (sample SAMEA3136756, study PRJEB25190) | human gut metagenome
GCTCGGGCTGCCTACGGCAGCGCCTCGCAAGGATGGGCTACGCCAACTTTCCCGACACTACCGAATTTGCGCAAAACTATTGACGGTACCGAGCTGTTTAGAATACTAATTTCTGGCGCATTGCGCGAATAAACATCATCGCTCACATGCGGTCTTTAAGAACTGAGCTGTCAGTTATTCGACTCGAGTAATGTGAAAGCCGTCTGGCACAACACGCCAGTCACTCGCTTCGGCGAAGTACTCTGAAGGGTGTTGAATAATCTCAGGCTGATATCCAGCGGCGCTCGTCTTTCCGAGGTCAATGAGATACAGGTAGTATTGTCTTCCGAGCTTTTTGGCAACGCGCAGTTCATTGGACGAAAGATAGAATCCATCACGTCCAATGGCTTTGACTTCGATGAATTTATCAAAATGGGTTGAGCCGTCTGACTCGAAAGACGCGATGTCATATCCAGCCGAAACAGAAATGAGTGATACTTGGCGAATGGATTCTGAGAGAGGAGGCCCCAAACGTCTTTTCTCGTATTCCATGGCAAACGCTTCGGCTGCGGCACCAGCTTCTCTATTGCGTTCAAGCTTTCTTGTTAGCTCTTCAGGAGTTAGGCCGTTTTCCAAGGTGGAGACTTTATCTTGTAACACACTCGATGCAATTTGCATGAACAGAATTGACCCGTTCTTTACCTCTAGGATTCCAGCATCGATTAAATAATTTCTCATTTGCGAGTACCGCAAAGGGATTTCATGCTGCGGCAAGTATCCGCATCCAGTTTCCAGGTCGTACTGAATCTTTGCCGCTGGTATAAGGCATTCGTCAAGCATTCGACGCAGCAACGCAAGACCGATTGCTGAACCAATCAGTAGGGTTTCGTTCACTAGTTTTGTTAACGATACGGTTCCCCTAATCTGATTATCGATTAAGCTGCAAAAACCGAGCTCTTGTAAAAGCGATACGGACGCTTCTATTCGTGGGATATCAACAGAGCTATTGCTGTTGACGATGCTAAAGAGGTCAGCATAGGTGCATGGCGCACACTCAATAGAGCGTGCGATTTTCGCAAGATGGATTGCTGATCCAAACGTTTTATATGCTGTTAGTTCTTCTAACATAGGCTCTTATCAACGCCTTGATATCCTCTGCGCCATAATCATCGAGGGCATTGTCAAACAGCGGAATCGTCGAGCTCTCAACAACCCTCATCATTCTTTCTTCTTTTAGATTCAGCCGCTCGTCAACAACTTCGTCTATGGTGTCTCGACATGCCAGTTTGTAATAGGTGGTAACGATTCCCTCTCCAAGTCCATAGCGGTGAATCCTGTCACGCGATTGTAAGTACTGCGCAGCATTAAAGCCGCGCTCAAGATAGAGAGCTGTATGGCATGCATGGTGAAGCGATATGGATTCAGCCACAGCAGCAGGGTTGGCGATGACTACCCTGAGGGCTGATTCTGGGTCGTTGAATTCCTTGATAATCGCCTCACGGGTGTGCAGCGTCTCCTCATCTTCTTCGCAGTACTCGCCAGTTGGGGTACCTCCAAAGAGCGTCTTCGCCTTGATGCCGGCTCTTTCTAAATAGCTTTCCATGGTTTCAAGGGTAGAGACGAAATGCGTCCACACGATAATTTTTTCGCCGCCTGCGAGACTTCGCTCGACGATGTTTTTTGCAGCTTCAAATTTTGCTGGCACTTCCGTCTTGCCGAAAAGCCTAATCAATTCCACCAGATCATCTGGCAGGCTCAATTCGGCATCTGGATTCGCATGTGCTTTTAGCAGGACAACTGGGTTGCTCGCTGCCTGCATCAGGCGAATAATCTTTGCAAATGCGCTGCTTCGGGTGCGCTCGTCATCGAGGTTGCTCCCGATGAGTCCTTCGACGTACAGGTATTCGAGTTCATCGTAGATTTTCCTATGCAGTGGGCTCATCTCTACTAGATGCAAGGGCTTATTATCCACGGGGGGCAAGTGCAGGTCAGATTTCCTGATACGCAGGTAGTATGGTTCAATGTTCGCGAGCAGGCGAGGTATTCTCTCGTCGTCTTCGCTTCTGCTCATATCAGCCAACTGATTTACTTGAAAATTTGATACGTTCCGCCTGGGCCAAATGAACTCGAAGAGGTTATACAGGTCCTCGTATCCGTTTGGTGCAGGGGTACCCGTTAGGACAACCCGAGAGTTCGCATGGCTCGCAAGGAACAAAGCGGCGGTCGCCCAGGTCCCACCTGAGGTATTCTTTATCTTGTGGGCCTCATCAAGAACTAGCATGGATACGGTTTTATCGAGGAAAGCCGCAATGTGATATTTCAAGGGATCCAGCGATCCGTAGCTGACCAGCGTTAGATCCGTAGGCTTTCCAGCCAGCAGATAGCTTCTTTTTTCGCTCAGCCCCATCGTTCCGTCGAGCCTGGCAACGCTTGGCTTCTTGCCAAAACAGGCTTCGAACTCATCCTCCCACGGCTGAAAACTGCTGAGTGGGCCAACGACGACAAGTGCGCTGACGTGCTTCGGGTTGTTCTCAGACAGATTCTTCAGAAACGCGTAAGAGCCGTAGACGATAGTCGTCTTGCCGGCTCCAGGGACAGAGAAGTTTGCTGCATTCTGCGAAAAAGCCAGATGATATGCCGAAAGCAGCTGCAACGGATATAGTTGTCTTCCCGGTATGTTTTCCCTGAGAGATTGTGTGAATGCTTCGAAGTCTCTCGCGTCGCAATCGTTGTTTCGTATCCGCCGTGCCTTCTCGCTGAACTCAGCAAAAGCCTTTTGCTCATCGTAGAATTTCTTGAGGACCGAGCCGGCCGCTTCGTCATTAGATTCTTCGTAACCGCGTTTCGACAAGGCGTCGTGCAAGGCGCGCAACAGGTCGGTCACGTCGCGATCGGCTACGGCAACTCGAAGGGTTTTCGGGTCAAAACTCGGATCAATGCGCCGTAGCGACATAGCCATCCTGCGGTCACGCCGTAACGATTCCACGTCACCGCCGATTTGTATGTACTCATTCCCTTCGGGCAGGCTGAGGGTTATCTTCTTCGGCTCCGTCATCGGCTACTGTCCCAGTTCTCGTTTCAGCCTGTAGGTCATCCGGTTGATTTCGCTCACAAGAGCCGCTACGCCTTCGTCGTTTAGGAAGCTGTCTTGCTCTGTGTCGATTTCCTTGAGCAAATCCCTGACCTTTTTAAGAATTTCTTTTGGCTTAGCGTCTTCCATTCTGTCGTCAAGCCGCCTTACGCTGTATTTAAGATTATTCTTAAAGCTATCGGAGATTTCGGATTTCCATTTGCTGTCTCGGGCGCGCAGAACGTCGACCACATCTATGTCGGCATGAGCATGCGCTATTTCCTCGTCGACGGATTCTTCCGCAATAGCGTCCATGGTTTCGAAATGAGTGTCGCGGAAAGACTCCCAGATCAACCTGTCCTGAAATATAGAACCCTCTTTGCCAGGCTTGCAGATACGCCTAAACTCTTTACCTTCCTGTTCGTATCGAATGTAATCGAAAGCGATTACCTTGAGGTCGTCGATGTCCGCATCGGTGTATTCCCAGTTGGCTTTGGCAAGAACGGACCTGTCCTGCCAATCCTTCAGACCCTTACTAAGGGAAAGAAACTGGTCTTCGACTCGATCGAGCATCGGATACATGTCTTCGTAACCGAGGGTTTCGAGATACTCGTCCATGAGAACCAGCGTTCGCTGCCATTTTTTGATGTCCGCAGTGCTCTCGTTCATCATCTTTGCTATCTCATCGATGTCAAAACCCACATCAGTGAGGTCTCGGACTTTGAGGTATTTCTCGATCGGGTTGTAGTCGAGCTTGTCGTCCTCACCCATCTGGTACGTTGTCTCAAGCTGCTGGATATCTCGTGGACCAGCATCTTGCGGCAGAATGATTGCGTTGAAATACCGACATTTATCGACATCGACTGGCGACCACTTGTGCTTGTCGCGTTCTCTGTATGCACGGTTCAAAAGGGACGCTCGTCTGTTTCCGTCGATAATAACGCCGTCCGCCGTAACGATGCCGTGCCTCATCTGACCATTTTCGACGAGATCCTCCATGGTCTTCCTATTGCGTTCGACCTTGGATTCCCAAAGAAGCTTCTCTATAAGCTCGCGGTCCTCATCATTCTCAGGATTTAGCTCGTGATTGAGCCGCTCATATGCTTTGACGCGTGATGATATGCGGCCGTTGTATTTGTTGTATACAAGGAAATCAAGTGGAATCCTATAAACGCATACCCGCTTGGTTTCTCCCTGGTAGCGCAGCGCCACGCCAGTTGAAATGGGCTCGCTCTCCTCGATAATCTTCTTTAGTTGCTCGCGCCTCTGAGCCTCATTCATCTCGCGAGCCTCCTACTTCCGCAAACCAATACGTTTCGATAATTCCGTCCCAATTAAATGAGGTATACCAACAACGAGAGCATTGCCCATGCAGAATGCACGATGGCCATCGGACATGCCGTTGTTAGTCCATCCTTTCGGAAAGCCTTGTAGCTGATCGAGCTCATCAGGAACGAGGCGGCGGTATCGGCCGTCAATCTCGACGATGTGCTTGAAACGCGAAGCACCTGCGCCGCCCTCGCCGGTGAGAATCGTGCGAGAGGGGTTCTCGAGCAGGTCGGGGAAGGCCATAGAGCCCTCCGAGTAGCGGTACGTGAACTCGGTGCCGTCCGGCGTCTTCTTCGTGCGCTCCTCGCTCTTGGAGCCTTTCAGGTAGCGCCACTTCTCAAGCTTGCCCTCTGGGACGAAGAAGCTCTCGGGAACTTCAGACTGGGGGACTATCACGTCCCCGAGCGTTCGGCGCTCTCCCCGATAATCTTCGACCAGATCGCATGTAGCGACGCGAAAACTATCCATGCATCCCGCCGTCCCGAACGGGGATTTGCCCTTGCCTACGACGTTGAAGGTGTTCGTAACGATGTACGGATCCTCGGGCAGCTCCACATAGGAGAACCCTTCGGGCTCTTGGATTGGTAGGGCGGATGAGAGGACGCCTTTCGAGATCCGCTCCTCAATGTTCCACTTCTCGGCCGTGAGCTCCGCGTAGATGTACACGCGCTTTCTCCGCTGGGGAAAGCCGTACTCGGCGCTGTTCACAACGCGCCATTCCACGGAGTAGCCCAGATCGGCGAGGCACGTGAGCATAATCGCAAAGTCGCGCCCGCGCTGGGACGCTGGGCTTTTGAGAAGCCTGTCCACGTTTTCAAGAAGCATGTATTTCGGCTCCTTGAGGTGCAGGAAGCGGTAGATGTCCCACCAGAGGACGCCCTTCTTGCCCTCGATGCCGCCCGCCTGGGAGAGGGGTTTCGCCACGGAATAGTCCTGGCACGGGAAACCGCCCACGACCATGTCTACGTCGGGGATGTCAATCTCGCCCTTCTCGTAGGCGTCGAGCACCTTGTTGATGTCCTCGTTGACGCAGGTGCCCTTTCCAAAGCGCTCCTCGTAGCAGCGCCACGCGAACTGCTTGGTCTCGTTTCCGGGCGGTTCCCACTGGTTTGCCCAGACCGTTTTGAACGGCCCGGCGGCAGGCATCTCGAATTCTGGATGTTCGGGGTTATGGTACCCCTCTAAGCCGAGGCGAAAGCCTCCGACGCCGGCGAAAAGCTCTGCGACCCTGATGATTCCCATGGCACGTTTCTCCTTTAGCTGCTGTGCCTGATTTATGCGACTCAACATCCTAGCCGATCAGCGGGGAAAGATCAATATCCTCGGGGCAGAATGCTCATCATTTCCAACCGGCGTCACGAGCGCTTCGTGATCCTCTCGACTTCACCCTTGAGATAGCCGGCGTTGAGCCAGAAGCACTTCTTCACGACCATGTCTCCCTGCGGGGTGGGAAGCGTGTCCTTGCTGTCCCGGCCGTGCGGGCGCACATGGCAGCAGCGGTTCTCGGTAGACCTTACGGAATTTTGGGCGCGCCCCTCGATAACACGGCGGCGCATCTCCTCGTAGCAGCGCTCAGCCTCGTCCACATCGTCCTCGGGCATCTGCCAGAGAGCAACGTCGGACAGGCGGTATTCACCGGCGCCATCCTCGCGATACACGACGAACAGGTACTTCTGCCCCATGTAGCTTGCGAAGTCGCTGTCCTCGTACGGCGTCTCGGCGAGCTCGAAGTAGTCGAAGCGAGGGAACGACATCGACTCCTTCGGCATTCCGCTGCGCTTTATGCGCATGGTCTTGGGGACGATGCCGGCCTTCTCGAACTCCTCGATCTTCGCATCGTCGGAAACGCCGAAAATGCGCCTCGTGATGAGGGCGCAGAGGTTCTTCGGCTTCCTACGCCCCTCCTTGCCATACCCGAAGCGGGCTCCGAGCTCGGCCTCGGTGAGGCCAAAGTACGGCGCGAAGCGGCTCCTCACGAGCTCTATGAGCGTCATCGCGCCCTCACCCTCGCCTCGGCCGATCGCCTGCATGTTCTCAATCAGGCGGTTCGACATCGCAGTCATGAAGGACGCCTTGAGCGCCCAGGCGCGAGGCTTCGCCTCTATGTCGGAGAAGGGCTGCTTGCGGCGCACGGAGGAGTTCGCGGCCTTGGTGCAGGCCTCGAGGTATAGCGTGTCGGAGCCAGAAATCTCGTGGGCGCGGCCGTCGCGCACCTTGTCGACCACGGTCTCCCAGTCATCCTTTATCTGTGTCAGATCGCCCTCCGGTAGGCCTTTGAGGTCGACCATCTCGACGAGCTCGATGCGGTAGTCGAGAGGGTCGGTCTCGGGCTCCCAAAGGTACGAGATGAGGAGTATGTCCTCGGCCTTCTCGACCATATGGCTCGTTTCGAACGTCTCGTTCACGACCTCCATGTAGTCGATCATTCCGATGACGAGACGCTCCTTGGAGGAAAGACTGCCGTCCTTGTTCCGCTTCAATGGAGTGGTTTTGAGTTCGATACCGGCTTCCTTGAAGTCGGGCGCAGAATCGCTGTTGTTGTCGATGGAAAAGTAGTAGTACTCGACGGCGTTGCCGAACGAGCCTTTGTTTCGCCTGATGTCCGCAACTTGCTCAGCGTCGGATTTCTCACGAAGGGTGGAGCCCCGCAGATCAAGGGCGTAGTGGTAGATGGATTGCTTGTCACCCTTATCGTAGGGCAGGGCTTCGCCTTTTTCAGTCATAGAAGGGTTTCCGTTCTTCGCAGCCGGCAGCCTCAAAACACGATTAAATCGACGGCTGATCATTACGAATTATATCCCACCGATTCGCATCGGATTAGAGCGGGCGGCGTGGCGTGACGCGTGTTTAAGTGGATAGCAAGTTGCCTACTCCGTGCGCACGGCACGGAGCAACTTGCGCTGAGGAGTCGCGCCCTCACGCATTCACCGCAAGATGCCCGCAAGGCAGATTTCCGGTATAGCAAGTAGCCTATTGTGTATATCAACCATTCCAATAGGCCTTGCCATACCGTCACGTTGCGGGTGCAAAAGTAGCGGTAGCAAGCTGCCTATTGTGTGTGTACAAACCCACTTCAATAGGCTCTTGCTACCGCTACGTTTCATTACGACGCGGGAGAGGATTCAGTGGGGCGCTACATGTCGCTCCCGCTGCGGGGGGATTCCCCGCGCCCCTCGGAATAATCCGGACCAGAATAGTGAGTACCAAATGAGTATCGAAGTATCGAGAAAAACGTTACCCGCGTGTCTCCGTGAGTGCCACATTCATATCGAGTAAGGTGTATCCGCAGGTTGGACCCTTCTTTTCAAGGAGACTTTTACCTCACGATAATGCGCTCTTAAGTTCGTACACACCGCATCATCAGGAGATATTCGTACAAAGAGGGGTTCCCAGACATGGTTGGGAACCCCTCTATTGAACTCATCAGTGCTGACGGTTTAGCTGTGTTTGCGTCCATTCCGCGGGTCTCAAAGATACGTGAAGCCACCCCGAAACAACTCTTACCAGAACCTTACGATAATGTGCTGTTTTATTCTCACTCGATAGCTCCAGCTCTGCCGTCCCGTCGTTCCGGTTTCGCCCTCTTTTGCGCGCAAGCCACCAGCTGCAACCGCGAGGAGTCATCGCAGGTGGCTTGCGCGCTGGTCGCAAGTCCTCATCAAAACCTGGCACACGGCACTCTTGAGGCGGAAAGATATATCGCTACGAAACCCCCAACCACGTGCTCACGATGGGCGCATACCCCAACACGAAGATGATGACAATCCCCACAGGCAGCACGTACTTCATGTAACGGTACGACCAGGCGGGAAAACGCAAGCCCTCGCCCGTGTCCGCCTCGGCGAGGAAGTTCTTCCATCCCCACCCGCGCTTGCTCGTGACGAACATCACAAGGAAGAGGCCGCCCAACGGCAGGATGTTGTTCGATACGAGGAAGTCCTCGATCGACTGGATGTCGCCGATGCCCGGGATGGCAACGCCCGAAAGCACGTTGAACCCGAGCACGCACGGGATGCTCAGAAGCGCGATGAGCGCGCCGTTCACGAGGCACGCCTTCTCGCGGCGCACGCCCCACTGGTCCATAGAGAACGCCATGATCGTCTCGAACACAGCAATCACCGTCGACAGCGCAGCAAAGCTCATGAACAGGAAGAACAGCGTGCCCCACAGCTGCCCCAGAGGCATCGCGTTGAACACGATGGGCAGCGTGATGAACACAAGCGACGGCCCCGAAGCCGGCTCCACGCCGAAGGCGAAACACGACGGGAATATGACAAGCCCCGCCATGAGCGCAACCAGCGTGTCGAGCACGCCCACGCGCACGGCCTCGCCTGTGAGGCGGCGGTCCTTGCCGATGTAGCTGCCGAAGATTGCCATCGAGCCCATTCCCACCGACACGGTGAAGAACGCCTGGCCAAGGGCTGCATACACCGCATCGCCGAACGTCGCCCACTGCTCGGCGGGCGTGTTGCCCGCGAAGAGCTTCCCGAAGTCGGGCATCAAGTAGAACTCGAGGCCCTCCTCGGCGCCCGGCAGCGTCACCGCGCGCACGCACAACGCCACGAGCACGACGAACAGCGCGACCATCATCACCTTCGACACGCGTTCGACGCCGTTTTTCAGGCCCGCGCGCGTCGTGATCACGCCGATCGCCACGATGATCAGCATGTAAATCGTCATCTGAACGGGGTCAGCGAGAAGCTGACCGAACACGCTTGCGACATGTTCGGTACTCGCACCGTTGAACTCGCCCATCGCGCTTTTCACCATGAAGGCGAGCATCCAGCCCGCCACCACCGTGTAGAACATCATGAGCAGGTAGTTGCCCGCAAGGCCGACCCACTTGAAGCGATGCCACTTCCCACCCTCGGGCTCGAGTTCATCGTAGCTGCGCGCGATCGAGCGCTGGCTTGCGCGGCCCGCGGCGAATTCCATCACGAGCACCGGCAGCGCGAATATCACGAGGAATATCAGGTACAGCACAACGAACGCCGCGCCGCCGTACTCGCCGGTGATATAGGGGAATCGCCATACGTTTCCCAAGCCGATGGCGCAGCCCGCGCTCACTAGGATGAACCCAAGGCGCGAACCAAACCTCTCACGTTCCATGAAAACCCTTTCCAATCGAAAACACGGGGCCGCTTCTCAGCTACGCCCCGTGTTCGATGCTCTTCCTATCACGCGACTTCCCGCCGCGCGACTATGGCCTATGGCGAGCGCAACCGCCCGCGCGAGACCCTACTCTTTTTCGCGACGCGTACGATTATAGTTGATAAGGCAGCCCGCGCGCACGATAGCGCGCTCTTCGTCGGTCATGTCCGCCACGTAAAGCGATATCTCGTGCGCCTCACCTGCATGCACGACCCACGCCGGAATGCTCGACAGGTCGCCGCCGATTGCCTCGCGAATGCCCGGAACGTACACGTAGTCGCCCACTTCAAACGGCGGGACGCCCTTGAGTTGGAAGGGAACCATGCCCCAGTTCATCACATTCGAGCGGTAGCGCTTCGTGGCGTACTCCTCCACGATGTTCGCAAGCCCGCCGATCACGCGCTGGCAGCTCGCCGCCTGCTCGCGCGCGCTTCCGTCGCCCGGCTTCTTCGCATAGATCATGCTGCCGTACTCCACGCGCGAAGCATCGGCGTCCACGCCCGCCCCGTTAAGCGATGCGAAGACGACGGCGAGCTCGGGGTCGGCCTCGATAAGGCTCTCCCCCGCCACGCGGCGCTTTTCCACCGCGTCGACTCGCTTGGAGCGCCCCACATACTCGGGGTCGCGACGCGAGAGCGTGAACTCCGCCAAGCCGAGCGGGTTCGAGCGGTACGAGCTCGTCTCACCGGAGGGGATGAGCTCGTCAGTGGTGGTCACCGGGTCCATGATCTTCGAGCACACCTTCAAAAGGATATTCTCGCCAAGCGGCTCCATAGCGGGCCACGGCTTGATGTTAGGCCCCTCGACAAGTTCGCTTTCGGGCTTTGCCTTGCCGAATCCCCAGTACACGCGCTTGTCGTAGGGCGCGCTGTCGAAGGTGTACTCGCAAACCTCGTCCCACGTCTCGTCGGGAAGGTCGGTCGCAGGGGTCAGGATGCCGCCCGCCGCCGCCGTCGCCGCGATCGAGCGCGCGTCCATGAGCGCAACCGCCGAGAGCTGGCCGTTTCCAGGCTTTGAGCCCTCGCGGTTGGGGAAGTTGCGCGTGGTGTGGCGGATGGAAAGGCCGTTGTTGGCGGGCGTGTCGCCGGCACCGAAGCACGGGCCGCAGAACGCAGTGCGCACGATGGCGCCCGCCTCCATAAGGTCGTAAATGTAGCCGCGGCACGTGAGCTCGAGCGCGACCGGCTGACTTGTGGGATAGACCGCCAGCGAGAACTCGCCGCAGCCGATGTTGGCGCCCTTGAGCGCGCGGGCCGCCTGGACGACGGAATCGTAGTTGCCTCCCGAACAGCCGGCGATGACGCCCTGCTGCACGCGCAGGCGCCCGCCCTCGATCTTGTCGAGCAGGCTGAAGTTGACCTTATCGCCGCCGATGCGCGCCGCCTCGACCTCGACCTCGTGCAGGATGTCTTCGAGGTTCTCGTTGAGCTCGGCGATCGTGTAGCCGTTCGACGGGTGGAACGGCAGCGCGATCATGGGGAGAATCTCGGAGAGGTTCACGTGCACGCAGCCGTCGTAGTAGGCCACATCTCCCGGGGCGAGCTGTTTGTAGTCTTCACCGCGACCGTGAGCTGCAAGGAACGCGTGAGTATCCTCGTCGGTGGCCCAAATAGAGGACAGGCACGTGGTCTCGGTCGTCATGACGTCGATGCCGTTGCGGAAATCGGTCGTCATGGACGCGATGCCCGGGCCCACGAACTCCATCACCTTGTTCTTCACATATCCCTTTGCGAACACCTCGCGAATGATGGCGAGCGCCACGTCGTGCGGGCCGACGCCAGGGCGCGGGGCACCTTCCAAATATATTGCCACAACGCCGGGGTACGCCACGTCGTAGGTATCGCGCAACAACTGTTTCGCCAGTTCGCCGCCGCCTTCGCCGATAGCCATCGTGCCGAGGGCGCCGTAGCGCGTATGCGAGTCAGAGCCTAAGATCATCTTCCCGCAGCCAGCGAAGTTCTCGCGCATGAACGAATGGATCACCGCAATATGCGGGGGAACGAAGATTCCACCGTACTTCTTCGCGGCAGAAAGGCCGAAGACGTGGTCGTCCTCGTTGATAGTGCCGCCCACAGCGCACAGCGAGTTGTGGCAGTTGGTGAGCACGTAGGGCAGGGGGAATTCCGTCATGCCCGATGCGCGCGCGGTCTGGATGATGCCGACGAACGTGATGTCGTGGCTGGCCATCGCGTCGAAGCGAATCTTCAGCGCGTCCGGATCGCCCGAGGTGTTGTGCGCCTGCAGGATCGAGTACGCGATCGTCTCCCGCCGCGCCTCGTCGGGCGTCTTCGAGATACCGCGCGCCGCCGCTTCCGCCTCGGGAACGATCTCGGTTCCTTCGCGCAGGAACACTCCGCCATCGTAAAGCTTGATCATAGAAACCCCTCTATCTCACCCGGGCCTCGCGGCCAGCCTCGTGATTTCCAGCTTGTGATTTATGGTTGCAAGCCTTATTATCCTACACTTCGCATACGCGTGTGTTACGGGCACGCTACACGTGCTCATTTTCACGTAAAAAGGCCCGCAACCGACAGCAATGAGCTGCGATTGCGGGCCCCGTCAGGGCAAGATTAGCTTGCGCGCGGGCGTTGCCTTAAGTCCTAGGCCTTTGGCACGACGACCGTCGGCGTGGCCAGGTTCAAAAGCATGCTATGCGTGACCGAGCCGAACAGCGCGCGGCCGAGCGCGGCACGGGAATGCGTGCCTAAGACGAGCAGCTGCGCATCCTTCGACGCATCCAAAAGCACGCGCGTGGGGGAAGGCCCCTCGATCGAGCGGCCCGTCACGTCGAGCGCGGGGTTCGCGGTCGTGATGCGCGCGACGAACTCATCGACCTCGGCCTGACGCTGCCGGCCGACCTCCTCAAGGCCGCCGCCCATACCTTCTGCGGGACGCGACATCCAAGCCGGGATGCCCCATGCGCTCACCAGCTCAAGCGGCTGGGCGGAATCGATCGCCTCACCGACGCCGAACGCGACCGCCGCGTCCGACACGTTGTCGGGGCCCACGCCCACAACAACGCCAGACTTGCCGGCGCAGGTCACATCCCAGTCGCACGGCACGACGACCGTGGGGATCTTCACCTGCACAGAGACGCGAAGACCGGTCGCGCCACCAAACGTCTCGGTGATCGAGGCTCCATGGTGCGACCCCAGGACCACCATATCGTGGCTGGATGCTTCCTCCACGATCGAATCGACGGTGGGGCCATCGACAATCTTGGCCTCCACAGCAACGTCGGGATGCTCGGCCGCGAGCACTTCTTTCTTCTCGTGAAGCGCCGCCTCGACGGTTGTGTGCACCATCTCGGCCTCGGCACCAAGCTTTTTCGCCTCAGCAGAATTCACGACCGCAAGAAGCATCAAGCTTGCACCCGTGCGCTCGGCACGCGCGACCGCCCAATCCAGTGCGCGACGACCGCGCTCGCTTCCATCAACACCAACGAGAATGCTCGCCATAGGAGGCCTCCGTTTCTCTTCCAGTTAGTGGAACATCGGAATCATAAGCCACAGTGCGAACAGCACGATGGCCACACAGGCGGCGAAGCAGACTGCCGAGGCGAGACGGGTCATCAAGCGAAGCTCGCGCCCCACGTCCCCATCGGCGCGCGCCCACAAGCGCAGCCCCGATGCATACAGTACGCTAATCGAGCACGCAACACAAACGGCAACAACGAGAACGGTGATAAAACTAACGATTTCTTGGGTCAGCATGTGACGAGTTCCTCCTTGCTAGGCGCTTGCTAAGCAGCTGCGGCGACGGTCTTCGCTCCTGGGTTGGCGTTGACCTTCACATCGGCTCGCTCGTTGACGTTTGCGGAATTGATTGGGTTGCGACGGGACAAGCGCCAGATGATGAACGCGACGGCGCACGCGATGAACGCGACCGCAACGGTGCCCCACACGCTCGTCTTCGCAAGCGCGCAGGCAAGAGCGCCCACGATGCCGGCGGCCGGGAAGGTGACGATCCATGCGATGAGCATCTTGCCCGCAACGCCCCAGTTCACCTTGCTGCCTTTCTTGCCGAGTCCCGTGCCGATGATGGATCCGGAGCACACCTGCGTAGTCGAGAGCGCGAAGCCCATGTGCGAGGAGACGAGAATCGTGGTAGCAGATGCCGCCTCGGCAGCGAAGCCTTGCGGCGTCGAGATCTCGGTCAGGCCCTTGCCGAGCGTGCGGATGACGCGCCAGCCGCCCATGTAGGTACCGAGCGCGATGGCAAGCCCGCAAATGGCGACGACCCACAGCTCAGGACCCGTGCCCGACGGCTGGAAGCCCACGGCAATTAGGGTAAGCGTGATGATGCCCATCGTCTTTTGGGCGTCGTTGGTGCCGTGTGAGAGCGCGACGAGGCACGCCGTCACCGTCTGGCCGTGGCGGAATCCCGACTCGATTTGCCCCTCTTCCATCTTGCGCACCACGAAGAAAATGAGCTTCACCGCGCAGAACGCCGCAAGCCCCGCCACCACCGGGCTTACGAGCGCGGGGATGAGCACCTTGGTGAGCACCGCGGCAAAGTTCACGCCTTCAACGCCTGCACCCACGATGACGGCACCGACCAGGCCACCGAACAGGGCATGCGAGGAACTCGACGGCAGGCCGACAAGCCAGGTTATGAGGTTCCAAATGATTGCGCCGACCAATCCGGCAAAAATGAAGGCCGCGCTGATGGTGACCTGCTGCTCGTTGATGATGCCGCCCGAGATGGTCTTCGCCACCTCGGTAGACAAAAAAGCACCGATAAGATTGAGCGTTCCCGCTGCGATGACGGCAGTCTTCGGCTTAAGCGCTCCTGTGGCGATGGAGGTCGCCATGGCATTGGCGGTGTCGTGAAATCCGTTCGTGAAGTCGAACGTGAGAGCCGTGACGATGACGAGCACCACCACAACCAGAGTTGCCGGATCCATGTGTCTTTGTTCTCCCTTCGAGTTCTCTCCGCTCGAAGGGCGCAAGCCCAACCCGTCCCTCCGAGGTCGATGAACACAATAGGGAGGACGTGTCTGGGAAACATCTTGTAATTGTAAAGTCCGTGTAAAGCGCGGTTGGGCGCCTATCGCGTCGGTGAGCGGCGCGTGCAACCCACCCCCGATCGCACGCCGGAGCGGGATGCGCCCCTGTCTACAAGGTGTCTTCTGCCACCTTTTCCCAGTTGTAGCCCTCGCCGCGCACTAAATCGATGCGCAGAGCGCCTTCTGGGGCAGACGACTTTGCAGCCTCGTAGGCAGCACGCGCCGCAGCCTCGTCTTCGGCCTCGAGCTCGGTCTCCTCGAAGACGAACGACACGTCCGACCTCTCGGAATCCTTGATGAAACGCACTTTGTACTTCATAGGTGAGCCTTTCTCTTTTTGGGTAGCCATTATAGAGGAGACGCAGCCGCGTTCGACGCGCTCCTTCACGCCATGCCGAACTATTTTGACGCTTTCGCCGGCTTCGAATATCGCACAAATCGCTCATCCAACAAGCTGCGCTACAATGGCGAAAACTCAGCTTTCCCGTTGAAAGGGGCATCATGGACGCTCAATCGGCACGCATCGGATTCATCGGTTTCGGAAACATGGCAAGCGCCATGGCCAAGGGTCTTATCGAGTGCGCTGGCATAGAAGGGTCCCGCATCTGCGCATGCGCCGCACATTTCGATTCGCTCAAGGAGCGTTGCGAGCCCCTTGGTGTTCGCGCTTTCAAATCGCCTGCTGAAGTGGTCGAAAACTCCGACCTTGTCGTTATCTCGGTGAAGCCCTACCTTGTCGGCGAGGTCCTCTCCCCTGTTCGCGAGGCCCTTCGCGAGAAGGCGGTCATCTCCGTCGCCGCCGGCCTTCTGTTCGACTTCTACGAGGACCTGCTCGGCGAGGGGTCGCAACATCTCTCCACGATTCCCAACACACCGATCGCCATCGGCAAGGGAGTCATCTCCTGCGAAGAGAGGCATACACTCGACGTTGAGGAATGGGAAACCTTCGTCGGGCTCTTCTCCCCCATCGCGCTTATCGAGACGCTTCCCGGGCACCTGCTCTCCGTCGCGAGCGCGCTTGCCGGCTGCGGCCCTGCTTTCGCTGCCATGTTCCTTGAGGCACTCGCTGACGGCGGCGTGAAAAACGGCCTTCCGCGCCAGACCGCTTATCGACTCGCCGCTCAGATGATGGCCGGCACGGCAGAGCTTCACCTCGTCACGGGCACGCACCCCGGCGCCATGAAGGACGCTGTCTGCAGCCCCGGCGGCACGACGATCAAAGGCGTCGCTGCGCTTGAAAATGCGGGGATGCGCGGAGCCGTCATGAGGGCGGTCGACGCCACGCTTTCGTAACGAAGTACAGGCTCCTCATCATTTCTAACCCATGAATAAGGCCTCTCAACGAGGCCTTATCTTTTTGCACCCTATTGAACTTAATCTTATAAGAAGCCCCAGCTCACCGTGAGGAAGACCCTTCCCTACTTCACCTGCACAAGCGCGAACACGTCCACGTCGGTCTCTTTCGCGATAGCCTCGCGCGGATGAAGGAATTCCAACTCCATAAGAAAGCCCATCCCCGCCAGCTTGCAACCGTATTGCGAGACAAGCTTCGCTTGCGCGACCGCCGTACCGCCGGTTGCCACTAAATCGTCAATGATCAACACCACGTCATCTTCGTCGAGGGCATCCACGTGCATCTGGAGCTCATCGGTGCCGTACTCCAACTCATAGCTTTCCGTTCGGACCTCACGAGGCAGCTTGCCCGGCTTGCGCGCAGGCACGAATCCTGCGCCAAGACGGTACGCAACCGGCGCCCCGATGAGGAACCCTCGCGCTTCAGCGCCGACTACTTTCGTAACTCCCGCGTCCTTGAAATGATTAGCAATCGCATCTATTGCGGCATGAAACCCTTCGGGCTCTTTCAACAGCGTCGTGATGTCCTTGAATATCACTCCATTTTCCGGATAGTCGGGGATGTCGGTTATATGGCCCTCAAAATCGTAGGCAGCCATTTGATTCCTTTCCTGGCAGCTTGCTCGAACTCGATCTATTGTACCTCGATTGCTCCCTTCGGGCCTTTACCTTACCGTCCGGGCCATGATTTGATATGTGAAGGAATTGTGGAGAGTCTCTTACAACCCTCAATCTCTAGATTTAGTTCGATTCTCTCAACCTGATCTCTGATCATTTTTGTTGAGCAACAACGTCTTAGCGTTCTTTTACCCAGTTTTCCCTCATCAAATTCTTTTTCTTTTATCGCTTCCTGCTAGTCAGGCCCATTATTTCTTTTCATTGCTTTACGCGTTAATTCTTGTTATGTTTACTGATAGCGACTCTGCATCAGGCGTTTCTCCGTCTTCGTTAACAAATAACGGTGGACTTTTCTATGTTTCTTGTTATAATCTCTCGCTGTAAGTTGGATGCGAAAGCATTCGGTCGATAAGAAAAAGAAATCCCCCTCAGCGCCAACTGAGGGGGATTTGATAAGTGACCGAAATCACTCACGTCGCACTGAGTATTTTATCACTTAGACGATATACGTGCAATACGCGCGTGTTCTTCGTCACTTTTCCATATCGACATAAGGAATTGTTCGCTCGTCTAACGGTTGGGGCATTGCTTCGACCGTTGGTTAGGTGCATTGTGTCGGTAGAGTTTTCACATAGCGACTCTTCGCATTGCGATCTCGATGAGAGGGACACGTTTTTCCGTGCCCTCTTCCACGACGACCGCAACAGCTCTTATGCCCTTGCTACCTGCATTGACGGCACTTGGCGTGAGTCAATGCACAAGCACTCGCACCTTTCTTTCATCGGCGCGCCGAGCAATGGGTCACTCTATGTTTCCGTGAACGGTTTTTCCGGAGATAGACGTCGCCTCGATTCGCTCAGGCAGATCAACGCTCTTTTCTTCGATCTTGATTGCCACGGATCGTCTCGCTCGCAAACCGACAACGCGATTTCTAATGCACTTGAAATCATCAGCGAGGCTGTACGGATTGAGAAGCTTCCTCGCCCAACGCTCACCATAGATTCCGGTCGCGGTCTGCACCTTTACTATGTCTTGAACCGCTCCATCCCCTATCGATGCTCTGCTAACGGTCCTGTCAACGAGAAAGCGCTCGGTTTATTCCGACTTGTTCAGCAAAATCTATCAAGAGTCCTCTCCCATCTCATGGAACCGATCGATTGCATTGGCGTTGACGAGAAGGTGTTCGACCTCACTCGTGTCTCGCGTGTGCCGGGGAGTTTCAATCCTGCTGCCCAGCGTTATGCTCGCCTTTTGTTGTCAAGCGACTCTTACTACAATCTGAGCGATCTTAACGTGAGCCTTGGTGGATTTGCGAAGCATGTCGTTTCGCCCGAGGTGGGGTATTCGCCAAACGCACTATTCTCGAAGAAACGCGGTGATGACAGTCCGCTCTTGCGGTCTCGTTTAGCTAATGTGATTTCCCTGCAAGCTCTTCGCAATTTCGACTGCGAAGGCTCGCGTGAGCTCATGTGCTTTGTTTTCTACAACACTGCCGTTCAACTTGTCGGGCCGAACGATGCTTCTCGCCAGCTTTGCTCATTCAACTCTCGTTTCACGCAGCCTCTTTCGCAAGCTGAGCTCGATAGTGTTGTTCGCTCGGTCGATCGAGTTGTGAATGTACGGGGTCAACGTGGGTATTACGTTTTGAGCGCAAAAAGAATAGTGGAGATGCTCGCACTAACCGAGCAAGAGAAGATAAAAATCCGATTTCACACGTCAACTCGTTCAATCATTCGGGAGAAGGCGAAAGAGGCCACTGCGTCGCGCCGGGCCTTAAGAGACAAGAAAATTTCCAATCTTTATCGAAGCGGCGATTTCACTCAAAACGAAATCGCGCAAAGGGTTGGTTGCTCATTAAGAACTGTTGCGAGCGTCCTTTCGCGAGCAAGACAACAGCACTTCAGTTCACTTCCGAAGCTGCAAATAGTACTTCCTTTTGTTATGCAACAACGTAGAGGAATTATTTTATGCAGCATCGGTCAATCGCATCTACAAAATGAAAAGCTGTTGCAGATGCGATTGACAACCAACCGCGCGTTCGCATTCAGTAGGCCGAGCAGCAGCGCTACCTGGCCTAATCATGACTTACAGAACACCCGCAACCGAAAGAAAGAATGCTCTTTTAACAAACAACATGAAAACAAGTCTAACAAGATTCTCAGCAACTATGCAATTTTTTGTCATACGTGTTTATCTGTAGTGTGCCCTGCGCCTCTTTACGATCTTGACTCGCGTTGGGTGGTGTGATTATCTCGATTTATCGAGAGCTTCCTGTTGCTGCTCTATCTCTCTTAGAAGCATCTTGATCTCTCCTATCAGTTTGTAGTCTGCTTCGCCAGAGACTTTATCTGCTCTTTTAAGTGCATTTTTAGCCGTCTTTAGGTATCCGTTGATATCCTTTGGTTTTCTGGATTGCGAGTTAGAGGAGGTTTTTAACTTATGTTGTAACGACTCGTCACTGTTTTGTTTTGCTTCGGTAGGAAGGTCGTTTTCTTTGACTTCTAGTACAAGCGCTGTGATTTCGTCACTGTCGTAGTTGTTTCCCTTTACTGCTTCGATGACGAAGTTCTGTTTGTCTCCTGGCAGCTTTGAGATTGCTTCAGCCTGAGTTTGGGTAATCTTCCCCTCATCGAGCAGGTCGTTACCCTCTTTTGCCAGATTGCGAGCAATGTTTAGCAGTACTTGCGCTGTTCTTTCCGACACTCCGAAATGCTCTGCGAGCACAGTTTTGGTATTGCGACCCTTCAGGCTTGGGTCGTCCTTTCTCCACTCGACAAGTTTGTCGGCAAGCACTTTGAAACCCTGGGCTCTCTCGGATGGCGTGATGTTCCTTTGCCCCATGTTGCTTGAGTGCATAATGAACTCTGCTTGCTCATCACTGAGGGACCCAAGTTTATGGCAGCGGCCGGGAACCATACGCCATGCATCGCCATACTTTTCTGCCAGAAGTTTGCAGGCGCGCCAGCGCCTTTCTCCGTCGACGATTTGAACACCGTCTTCGGTTTCGCGCAGAATGAGTGGCTCTACTTCTTTACTGTTGTAGATGAGACCGGCGAGGTTTTTTACGTCTTCTTCGGTAATCTTGTACGCGTTGTTCGGGTTTGGCTTGATGCCTTCGATGTCGAACCAGTCAAATCCCATCTCACTCAAAAGCGTATTGCGTCGATTATCGTTGGCCATTTTGTCAGTAATCGACGCGTTTTGGTTGTTTCTTGCATTAAATGCAGCGACTCGCAGTTCTTCTTCCGAGAGCTTCTCGTGCTTTGTGACAACGTTTGCCACTGCTCCCCCATTTCGAGCTATGGCAGCTTGTAGCTTTTTCTTAGGCATTCATTTCCTCGATTTCTTGAGCGAGCAAACGATACTGCATTCCAGGTTTGCTGTCGGGCGCGTAGGTAATCAACGGTTCCATTGCAAGGCTTGCCTCTGGGACCACTGTACTTTTCTCAATCTTGGTATTGAAGTACTCTGCGTTCGGAATTGCTTCCTTAAGCAATTCACATCCGACTTTGTAGGCAGAGGTCTTTCGTTCGATCATCGTTTGTAGAATCTTCCAATGCTGCGGGAGTCGGCGGCGTTCTTTTGCGGTCCTGTTAATAGTGTCAATTGTCTGAGATAGCCCCGCAATCGCAAAACCATCTACTTTGATCGGGATAATAATGTGTGAAGCATTGTTTCCAGCTTCAAGCGCCACGATGGCGTTTGTAGTTGTCATATCCAAGCGTGGTCCGCAATCGATGATAATGTAATCGAAGCGATCATCGCCTTCTTTTGCCATTTCTTCTACGAGGTCCTCGATTGCATAACATAGTCTTGTATCGACGCCTCCTGCGATTTCTGCTTTCAGACGTGTATCTGCGTCTGCAAATCGGAAATTCGATGGGACACAGAATACGTTATTGTAATCGGTCGGTTTCATCACATCTCGGAGGCTTTTCCTCTGTCCGTTCGGTGTTGTCTGGTAGAGAACGTCCGCGATGCATGCTTCTTCGGAGCGTGGGTCGTATACTCTGAGACTCTGGCTTACGTTTCCCTGGCCATCCATATCGATTACCAGAACTTTGTATCCCATTTCAGATAGGCATACTGCAAGGCAGGTGCAAGTTGTGGTTTTTGCGACGCCGCCTTTGTAGCTCATGATCGAAATAATAGTCGGTTTCTCTGCGGATTGTGTAAGCTGTCCGTTAAGGAGCAAATCGGCAAGTTGCGACTTGTTAAGGCCCCGGCGTTCAGCTTCCCTTTCAAGTTCTTCTACGGTCTCTCTGCCCAGAGAAAGCGATTGCTGTTGCTTTTCTCCGCCTTTCGACTTACCTTTGGTGGCCATTTTGACCTCTTTCGTTTCCGACTGATTTTTCGACATGCCGTATCCTATCGTTGCTGTGTTTTTGTTTCGTTTGATTTTGGCCCTGTGCAGTCGCTGCACACTTTGTCGTTTGCATCATTCTATACGCATCATTTCTATTCGACAAGCGTATTTACTCGCTATTTTCTTTTCTTGCAAGATAATACATATCTTTTCGTTTATTGATAATTTTAGATGTCCGCGTTTTACGGTTCTACGCTTTACTGCAACTGTGCAGTGACTGCACAGTTGCAGTAATTCCCTTTTATGAGATTGAAAGACGAGTGATCAACATAGTACTGTGCAGTCGCTGCACAGCAGGGGAACGTGCCTTCTGAAACAAGATTAAAGGTTGCTCGTCGTGGCCCTGTGCAGTCGCTGCACAATAAACGTTTATGCATTTGGTTATCGACGCGAGATGACAGGAGTCAATGGAAGATGAAATCCTGTCATAAGGAGGGAAGAAAATGGATGGCATCAGAAATAACATTGATACCCCCGTTGACGGAGAGGTAGAAATTGTGGAAGCAGGGAAGTGAAACAATGAGATAATTCAAAGGTAAAAGGGAAGAGGTGAAAAGATGAATTACTCCACAATCAAATATTTCGACATTGCTAATGGTGAGGGTGTTCGCACGACGCTGTTCGTGTCAGGATGCCGGCGAGGCTGCCCTGGTTGCTTTAACACAGAAGCGTGGGATTTCTTAGCAGGGAAACCATTCACTCGTGAGATCGAAGATGAAATCCTCGAGAGTCTAAGCGCTTCTTACGTTGATGGTTTGACGCTTCTTGGCGGTGAGCCAATGGAGCCGGAGAACCAAACGGGTCTGCTGCCGTTTCTCCAGAGGGTGAGAAGCCGCTTTCCTGAAAAAACCATCTGGTGCTATACAGGCGAGCTTTATGAGAACTTGCTTGACTCTCGATCTCGATGCAGTTGCAAGGAAACCCAGGAGATTTTGTCTCTCATTGATATTTTGGTGGATGGCCCATTTGAGCGAGATAAGCATGACATTACTCTCAGGTTTAAAGGATCGTCCAATCAGAGAATTATCGATCTTGCAAAAACAAGAGCGGAGGGGGAGCTTCGACTTTGGGAAGACGATCCAACTTATGCGACGCATAGCATGAATCGTGATTAATCGAATCGTAAGATATAAGCTTCAAGATAGATAAGGCCGCCACGAGGGATGTGGCGGCCTTATCTTAAAGGCTCAATTGCTAGGATTCTATCGAGGCGCATATCGGGGCACTATGCGGGGTTCTCGTGAATCATAATATGCTTCACATTGTCAAAATGAGACTCAACGGCATCGTGAGCGGCTTCAGCGATTTCATGAGCTTGAATAAGCGTTTGCGAGCCATCAACGGCGATTTCTGCATCAACGTATACCTTGTTTCCAAACTTGCGTGTGCGCAAGTCGTCGATTCGGATGACACCCGGTGTATTGCTGATAACATCTCCGAGCTCATGTTCGAATGCTGAATCGCAAGCGGTATCAGTTAGGCTACTAAGCGATTCCTTTAAGACATCGAATGCGACCTTCAATATGATGACGCAGATGACCAAGCTGGCAATTGCGTCGCCTGCGTGAAATCCGAGCATCGAGGCGCCGATGCCAGCAAGCGCGCCAACAGAGGAGAGCGCGTCAGAGCGATGGTGCCATGCGTCGGCCATGAATGCACTCGAGTTTATGGTGCGCGCCCAATGGCGGGTATACCAGAACATCCCTTCCTTTGCGACGATAGATACAATTGCCGCGATGAGAGCAATGAGGCTCGGCGTGGCGGTATCGAGATACGACCCGGTCGCAATGCTCTCCAAACTGGAGTATCCGATCGCCAAGCCCGTGAACAAAAGAATCAGACCCAAAGCAAGGGATGCAACGCTTTCGAACCGTTCGTGTCCATAAGGGTGGTCACTGTCGGCGTCGCGCTCAGCAAGCCTCACACCCACAAATGCGATAGCGGTCGCGAACACGTCCGAAAGCGAGTGGACGGCGTCGGATATCATTGCGGTGGAATTGCCGAAAATGCCTGCAAACAGTTTAAAGGCTGCAAGAAAAATATTTCCGCCCACTCCGACAGTGGCGACTTGCCGAGTTACTTTTTGCCTATCCGGAATGCGGCTGTCCTTGCGAGACTTCGGGTCTTCGTCATTCATAGGGTTGGTTTTGGGGTTGTCTGCCATGATTCGAACTCCTTGGGTAGGGAACAGTGTCTCTTAGCTACCCGCACTTGCGTTCGAAAAATACAAAACGCGCCTGCGGAACGGCAACTGTCCCGCAGGCGCGTCCAAAAGATGCATCTGCTGCCGACGTCCCCGCCGGCCCGGCTCCATGGCGCTACACCACGGCCTGATCAGTTTGCGCTGTAAAAGCTTGTCGCGTTGACTGTCGCGGCAATGCAGTGCAAAGAGTGGCCACATTGTAATCGTTGCGGATTCAGTTTGTCACCACTAACATCAGGATTGTGGCGAAAAAGTGAATCTAGCAGGTATAATGTTATGCAAGCGCACCCATGGGGTCCCATGGTGCTAAGGGGGTGGGGGCGCTGTCGTAGGCTGCAAGCTCATCCTCGGTGAGATATTTCCTGTCGACGACGACCTGATAGACGTATTCCGAGAACCAATCGTCGGTCATAAGATCATAGCCGTCATGGCCGTGGTCTTTGCCCCAGCTATTCTCGACGCGCCAAAGCGTGGGCTTCCCCTCGCCGTCGAAGTTCACTCCCTGAAACACCATCGCATGTGTCATAAGCGATTCGCCGTAATCGAGTCGAGCCGCTTTGTCCAAGCCTGCCATTACTGGCACGCCGAACAGCCCGTCGGCATCCATGGTACTGATACCCATCATACCGTCGTCTTGCAGGTAGTTCTGGTCGACGTCGCAGCCGAACCATACAGGAAGGCCGTCCTTGAGCTGGGCGATTGCCGCTCTCTTTAGAGATTCGACGGGAAGGTTCACGTGATGGACCCCTCCATCTTCGGCAACATTACCAAGGAACCTTACGGAATATGAACGATAGTACGGCTTGTCTTCAGTCGGAGCGTTGATAACCGAGATGTAGTCGTCAAGGTTCATGCCTACGTATTCGTCAAAGAACTGCTTTGGGCTGAAGGTCCCCGAAACGACCAGCTTGTCGTCCTTGTCGCGGATACGGGCTTCAAACGACTTCGGCGGCTCGCCGAGGCAAATCGCAAGCATGCGGTAGAACTGCGCGAGAAGCTCAGCCTGCTTTGCGGCAAGGGTCTCCTTGCCAGCACCGCCCGCGATCATATCGCGAAGCGCTTTAGCGCCAGCGCGAAGGAAGCGAGTAAGGAAGGCATCCATATCTCCCGTGTTCGACGAGCAGTGCGTTTCGGGCATGGCATCTTTCGGCACGACGCCGTATTTCTTCACAATGGATCGAAACATATCCCACTGCCCGCCGTCGCAAAGCGGGTCAAGGAGAAGAAACGAAACATCTCGCGAGGTCACAGGCTCATTTGCGGTGGCAATGATGTTCTGGAAGAACCAGTTGGCGCGCTCGTACTTGTCCCAGAAGAGGGGATAGGCTTGCGACAGCTCAAACGTCGTCAGGTTGAGCTTCTTCATGATGCGAAAGCGCATGGTGTTCAGGCTTGCGAACATCCAACAGCGACCCGAGCGCTTCTGGTTGGTGATGTCGCCTTGGGAGAGTTGGACGTCGAAGGTGCTCGCATCGAGGCTGAGCGCCTCGGGGACGCGGGCGACCTTGCGTATCGGGCTTGCGGAAACGGCATTCTTTGCGATGCGCGCGGCTGGGTCCGAGGCAAAGGCCGCATGCGCATTACGGGTGACCTTGTCGGGGATGGCGGTGTAGGCGATAGGGCCTTCGGTTTGATTCATAGATACCTCCAAACGGGAGTGCTGCAACTTATGTTCGGAGGTTAGCACAACGACGGGAAAACGGGCAGGCCGATGACGGCCGGTAGAACAAAACCGCGCGACGCCAGAGATGGGCAACGCACTCTCAGGCGGCCGCGCGGCACAAGGCGATGAGGCCCTTTATTTCATGGCTTTGAGTTTCGCTAGTACTGCTTGCTGCCCTTCGATAAGCTCGCCGCCCACATAGAGGTAGGGAATCTTGTTCGCGTCGCCGCCGAGAGCAAGCAGTTCTTGGTAGGGGGCTTCCTGCTCGACGTCGCGCTTGTCGAGCTCTATCCCCAGCTCATCGGCGAGGTTCACCGCCACCGAGCAGGTTGAACAGGGCGCCCAGTAATAAAGAATAGGCTTTTCCATCGAGAATCCTTTCAGTCGGAAACACTACGGCAAGTATACGCTTAGGCAACTTTCTTGGCGGCTTCGATCACGGTAGAGCCTTGCAACGGGGCGAAAGTGACATATCTGTGAGGGTTGGGTATCAATCTGGCGAAGAGTTCCCCTGGTTCAAATTCCCACCACATGAGGAGGATATGTTCTACCTTCGGAAAGCAAGCGAGAAGATGATAAGCACGAGGTTGAACATGGCTGAACGGGCAAAGAACACATCATTCACGGCGAAGAGCTTGTTCGAGGGGCTCTCTGGCGCGCAGCTTACGGCGGGCGCGCTTGCTGCGGTGACGTCGATGCTGCTGTCGGCGCAGATTGGCATCGCAGGGTCGGTGATCGGCGTTGCGGTTGGCTCGGTCGTCTCGACGGTCGCGTCGCAGGTATACAAGCGCTTCCTGGAGCAGTCGGCGACTAAGCTGCGCGGCATGCGCGACTCGGATGAGGAATCGAGTACTGGCGGCGTTGGCGTCGCTGAAGGGTTGGAAGGTTTAGAGGCGGTCCCATTTGGGGCGGAGGAAGATGACACAGCCTCGACGGAAGAAGATGTGCGAGCCGACGGCCTGAAAGCGGGGCAAACCGAACAAGCCGAGTTTGCGGGCGGTTCGATGAGGGCCGTCGATCAGCTCGCCTCGGGGCGTGTGATTGCTGGGGGAGTGTCCGGCCGCGCCACGGCGACGCCTCATCTGGGTGATAAGTCGCTCGTCGGGGACATCACTGCGCAGCATGTTCGCGAGAAGCGCGAGCATGATAAGCGTATGCAGCGAGGCGTGATCGCCGTGTCGATAGTGTCCGCCCTCGTCGCGGTGGCGGTGAGTGCGGGATTTGTCATGCTGACAACGCAAGGCCAGGGTCTTGGCGCGAAGCCGGCGGCGATCGAGCAGGTTGTCCGGGGGAACCAGGATTCAGGCGCGCAGCAAGATGCCCAGGCGGACAAGCAGCACGTGGCCGATTCTGAGACGAGCGGTGATTCCCAGAGCGCGTCCGCGTCGAGCGCAACTTCGAATACGGCGAAAAGCGACTCTTCGGATACCAACAGCTCGACTTCGCAAAATCAGTCAGGGTCCTCTCAATCTGGAGCGCAGGGAAGCGGCCAGGGGCAAAGCGGTACCTCGACATCTTCGGGCACAAATGCAGGCGCAAGTTCATCGGGAGAGCAGGGGAGCGCGAGCGGCGGAAGCACTTCTTCTGGCCAGGACTCCGCATCGGGGTCGTCGTCTGCTTCCAACGGCACCGTATCTGGAAGCGGCGAATAGAGGTTTCGCAAGCGCGGCCAATCGCATGGATGCAACCAACAATCAGGGCTTCGTCGGGGTATAATCCCTGCCATGTCTCAATACGAACCCAACATAGACGACGTCGCGCTTATCTTCGAGGGCGGTGGCATGCGCGCGAGCTACACGGCCGGTGTGGTGACGACACTGCTCGAACGGAAGCTGAGCTTTCCGAAGGTTTACGGCATTTCCGCTGGTGCAAGCCATACGGTCAACTACGTGTCGCGCGATATCGAGCGCTCGCGCGCCTCGTTCACCGATTTGGTGCGCGACCCTGAGTTCGGAGGTGTCGGTAGCTTCCTATCTGGTAGAGGGTTTTTCAACGCGCATCACCTCTACGAGGGAATCGCTGAGGATTTGGCGGGCACCGACGAGGTGATGGCATTCGACTTCGAGACGTTCCTTGCGAACAAGGCTGAGGTGCACATCGAGGGATTCGATTGGGAAACCGGCGAGACCGTGGCATGGACGAAGGCGGATATGCCGACGATGCTCGACATGATGCTGCGCGTGCGCGCCAGTTCGACTATGCCCCTGTTCATGCCGCCGACAACGATCGACGGTCGCACCTATATGGACGGCGGAATGGGGACGAGCTGGGGAATTTGCCTCGACGCGGCGCGGCGTGACGGTTTCGAGCGCTTCTTCATTGTGCGAACACAGCCGCGGGGGTATCGCAAAAAGCCCCTTGGTGCTTTGCCTCGTGCCGTGTTCCGTACCGCTTTCCGGAACCATCCCTTGGTTGCCGAGCGCACCATCGAGAGGCCATCTCGCTATAACGCCCTGTGCGACGAGGTGGAGCGGCTCGAACGGGAAGGCGCTGCCTGCGTTTTCTATCCCGACGAGATGCCCGTTGACAACAAGGAGACGAATTGGGAGAAGCTTTGCGCGTCCTACGATGCGGGCTACGCGCAGGCGCAACGCGAGGCAGCCTCGTGGGAGGCGTGGATTGGTGGCCGGTAGGCGATGTCACAAGAGGGGAGAGCAATGCCGATAATCACATTGGAGCAGACGGGCGACGCAGATGTCGAGAGGGGCGGGGACTTCTCCCTGTTCACGCGCACGGCCGACGCGGAACTGCGCGAGAGAGGGCTGTTCATCGGCGAGTCGCTCAAGGTGATCGAGCGCGCGATGGTCGCCGGCGCCGTCCCGCGCTCGATGCTGCTGCCCGAAAAGCTGCTCGAGGACACGATGCCCGTCATCAAGCGTGCGCTTGCGGCAGATGCCTCGACGTCGATTTACGTCGCGCCGAAGAAGCTCTTCAAGGAGATTACCGGATACGAAGTGGTCAGAAGCGCACTTGCCGTGTTCGAGCGCCCGTCGTTACCAAATGCGACCGAGCTGCTGGACAGTCTGGGTGCACGTCGTGTGGCGGTGCTCGAGGACATCGGGAACTCGACCAACATCGGGGCTATCTTCCGCTCCGCCGCCGCGCTCGGCGTCGATGCGGTCCTCGTGACCCCGTCGTGCCACGACCCGCTTTTCCGTCGCGCCGCCCGCGTGTCGATGGGGACGGTGTTCCAGGTTCCGTGGACGCGGATCGGAAGCGTTCAGTCTTGGGCGGGGGAGGGGATTCCGCTCCTTCACGACCTGGGGTTCAAGGTTGCGGCGATGGCCCTGTCCGAGGACTCCATCTCGCTTGACGATAAGGCTCTTCGCTCCTGCGAGAAGCTCGCGATCGTCCTCGGAACTGAAGGCGAGGGCTTGTCTCAAGCCACGATTGGCGCGAGCGACTACACGGTGAAGATACCCATGGCACACGATGTCGACTCCCTGAACGTGGCCGCGGCAAGCGCCGTTGCCTTCTGGGAGCTGCGGGTGCGGTGAGCTCTCTGCCGGCGATAATTTCGACGGTGAGGCGGGGTCGGGTGATTGTCTCGCTTTCTGCTTTTTTTGGGAAAGGCCGACGTCGAGAATAGCGGGGGCGCCGGTCGTTAGGGGCTGCCCCTGCGTGCTTTGCAAGCTTAAAGCTCTTTTTGCTGGTAAAGGCCGTGTTGCTCGAAGCCGAGGGTCGCATAGTACTCGCGCGTCCCCACCGCGCTGATGACGTTTATGCGCTCGTAGCCTGCCTCTCGCGCGATTTCGCATGCCCGCGCGACGAGCTTGCGGCCCAGCCCCGTGTGCTGCGCGCCTGTGCTTGCATGGCCGAGCGCGGCGACGGCGCCGTACACGTGTACCTCGCGGATCATGGCTTCGTCTGCAGCCAGGGAGAAGGCGCCGCGGGCGGAGCGCTCTTCTTGCGCGCTTGCTCTTGCGGGCTCAATATCGCGTGCGGCCTGGTGAGAGATGGTCTTACCTTCGATCGGCATTGCCTCGTACTCCGTTGAGCCGATCGCTCCGCGCTCGCTTTCCGCTTCCGCGCGCGCAGCCTCGATCGCGCTCGCTTTCGGCAGCGACAGACGCAAAAACCCTGTGATTTTCCCTTCGGGCGTTACCCACTGCAGGAAACGCTCGCTCGACACGGTGGTCTCGTAGGGGAACTCGACGAGCGCAAGCTCGGTCAAATCCGCCCCGCGCGTGCCGATCTCGCGCGTCCTGATTTCCTCCACGCCGCCGCCGCGACGCGCTAGCTCGCAATCGACCATCTGACGCAGGTTCACTTTCTTGTTGCCTGCCATGATGTCGTGTGAGGAGATGTCGCGGATCATGCGCGACACGCGAACGTAGGGGGGTGTGGCCTGCATGTTCGCGACCAGCACGTCGATGAGCTCTCTCTCGGTGTAGGGCTTCCACGTGCCGTTTCGCCAGTGAGTCACAAGACCCGTGCCGTCGACGAGCGCGCAGGGGTACATTTTCACCTCGTCGGGAAGGAAGCGCCTGCCGGTGACAAGGGCACGGTACCCCGCGACATCGCTCTCGGGCGTGGCCCTGTAAAGGTTAGCCATGAAGTGCGCGTGGATTTTGAAGCCGAACAGCCTTGCGAGCTCGAAGGCGCGCCCGATGCGATCGAGGGAGATGCGGCGCAGGTTCGCATTGAGTATGTGCTGGTCAAGGCTTTGGATGCCGATTTGCACCTTCGTTGCGCCGAGTGTCCGCATTTCGGTGAGCGCTCCGGGGGTGATGCAATCGGGGCGCGTCTCGATGACAAGTCCTACCGAGCGATGCGCGGCCTGCGTGTTGCGCTCGTGTTCGAGGGTGACGTCTGCGAGTGCGGCCGTCTGGCATTTGCTTGCCCGCTGCCAGCCCGCGTCGTTCCCGTAGAGTTCGCGAATCGCCTGGTTGTAGGTGAGCTCGCCGCAGGTGACCCGAGCCTGCTCGTTGCGAGCAAATGCGGCGAGGTCGTCTCGCTCGCTCAAAACGCCGCAATGCTCGTAGAAGGCGCGTCGCGCGGCGATGCTTGCGCGTTGCACATCTGCGTTCGCGGCCTCGTTCAGTGCACGGAAGAGCTCGCGCGTGAACCAGAATCGGTACTCGCGCGGGTAGTCTGTCCAGGTGCCGCCGAGGACGATGAGCTCTACCTTGTCGGTCGTGTGCCCCATGTCAGCGAGCGTGCGAAGGCGAAGCGCCACCTGCAGATAGGGGTCGAACCAGTTGCGCTCGGCCCGCTGACAGGCGGGTTCGTCGGCTAGATAGCTCTTCGGCATGCGGATGTCGTTCGGGCAGTAGAGGCAGGCGCTTGCGCAGGGCCACGGCTTGGTGAGCACCGTCACGGTCGCCACACCCGACGCGGTGCGCATGGGCTTCATCCGCAAGGTGCGCACGAGGAGTGCCTCGAGCGCGTCATCGATGTCCCAACCGCGCCATAGCTCGGGGTCGGATTTCTTGACCTTTTGGTAGAAAGGGAGAAGCTTCTTTTTTGCCACCGCGCGAACAGGGCCTCGCAGCTCGCGGTTGCGCGCGCGGATAATTCGGTCGAGCGCGTTCGCGTCGAGCGGCTGCCCCTGTTCTCTCAGGGCCGACAGTATGATTTCGAGGGTTTTTTGCATAAGCGGCATTGTACGCTATGCGGACCTGGCGCGCACTGGCGGATTGCTGGCCTGCTGCGGACGGCGCGTTGAACCGCGAAGCGATACAATGCACGGGATGCCTTATGGATGCTGAAACCGCCCGAAAGCTGTGTGACATAACCTCGACCTTCTACTTCGAGAACGCCTCATCGTTCTCGTCGACCCGTCGCGCCTCGTGGGCGGGTTGGGGACGCTGCCTCGACGAGATGGAGCTTTGCGCCGGGACGTCGGCGGCGGTAAGCAGCGGGTCGCACCTCGAGGGCTCTCGACACGAGGGCGTGGCGCGTCCTGGCAAGTTGGGGCGCGATGCTGGCGAGCGCCCCGAGGATGCGGGGTCTTGCGGCGAGCGTCCGGAAGGCCCTCTTCCCGGAGATGTCGCCCCCCTCGCCTGGCAGCTTTCCCGCGAGCCGCTTCGTGTGCTCGATGTGGCGTGCGGCAACGGGCGCTTCCTTCGCTTTCTGCAAGAGGCGTTGCCCGGTGCGGCAATAGCCTACTTCGCGGTGGACGATTGCGAGCAGCTTGCGCGCGATGGGCTCGCGGGCGATGCCGACAACGTTGCCTTCCAGAAGCTTGATATCGCAAACTCACTCATAGACGGCTCGATTGGGCGCGCAATCAAAGCGCCGTCTGTCGATATGGCGGTGTGCTTCGGCTTCTTCCACCACGTCCCCGGTGCCGATTCGCGGGCGACGCTTCTGCGGGCGCTCGTCGATAGCGTGCGCCCTGGCGGGCACGTGGCGGTGTCGCTTTGGCAGTTCGCGAAGAGTCCCGAGCTTGCAGCGAGGGCGGTAGAAACGACGGCGAAAGCTCGCGTGGAGTATGGGCTGCCCGCGCTCGATGAGGGCGATTACCTGCTTGGGTGGCAGAACAGGCAGCATGCATACCGCTATTGTCACACCTTCTCGGACGAGGAGGTGGCTGACCTCGCTCGCGCCGTCGACCGCCAGGCGAGCCTCGTTGCGCGATTCGAGGCGGATGGCCGGACGGGCACCCTGAACAGCTATCTCGTGTTTCGCCGTCGGGCTTAACTGCTATCACGACCTATGCTCCGCGGCCAATCGCGGACTTGGCACCGAGAATGCGGGGTTTCTCGCTTAGTAGCCAAAAGGGGCTTGCGAGCTACGATGCTCGCAGTTCAGCGGGCGATTCTTCCACGGTTTCGTTTGACAGGTTCGCTGGATTCTCGGCTTGTGGTGGCCGCTGGTCCGTCGGCGGCGGACTCCTCGGGAGCTGAGTTGGTTGCGGTGCTACCGCCCTTGTCGCCAAGCTGAGTTGCCACGACGGAGGCGAAGATGAGCGCGAAGCCTAACGCCATCCTCGGCGTGAGTGCCTCGCCGAAGAATGCCACGCTGAACAGGGCGCAGAACACGCTTTCAAGCGAGCAGAGCAGGCCCGCCTCGGAAGGGGACACATGTGCCTGCGCTGTGTTCTGCGCCACGGCCCCAAAGGCCGCCGAAAGGACGGCAACGTAGGCTATGGCGCCGATGAACTCGGGAGTGATCACCTGCGCCGCCGTTGGCATGGGCTGCGTGGTCAAGGCGAGCAGCAGGGCCAAGATTCCGCTGGTGAATTGCTGGACGACGGTGGTGGTCAGGATATCGTTATCGCGCATGACCAGGCCGATGATCACGATTTCAGCGCCGTAGAGGAACGCCGAGAGAATGCTGATGCCGTCTCCCAGGCTGATGGAGAAGCCTTCGGTCAGCGATACCATCCCGATGCCGGCCGTGCATATTGCCGCGGAGATAAACACTTTGGCGGGCGGGCGGCGGCGGGAGACCACCCACCAGATGAACGGCACGGTCAGGCAATAACACGCGCTCAAAAAGGCGTTCTTCGATGGTGTCGTCATGCCCAGGCCCAGAAACTGCGTCCAAAACCCGAGGAACGTTGCCACGCCTATGATCATGCCCGCCTTCAGCGTCTTCCGACAGAAGCTTCGCTTGATATGGGGAAACAGGATGATGAGCAAAACGATGCCCGCCCCAAAGAAACGGATGGCGGTGAACCAGGTGGCGCCAACGGTGGTTATGGCGCTTTTGCCGATCACGAAGCCGAGGCCCCAGATGGCGGCGGCCGTGGTGAGGATGAGCCGATAAACGTTCGTTGGGTATTGCTTGTCGAGGATGCTCATGATTGCTTGCGCTCCTGGCAATTCGGAGAAATGATACGGCTAGCATGGAACTAGGATGCCAGCCACCTCTTCAATTGAGCTTGCGAAATGAACCTCCTGTCACTTGCGCAGCGAGGAGACCCCCATGTTTTCCGTGCAGTTGAAGAGGGTATGTGGGATATCGTAGAAGCCATTCGAATTGAACATTATGCACGGTCTGCCCGGCAGTTCAAGTGATATGAGGGAAATGACCTCGCTCGTGCCGTTTGCGACAGGATTGGTCTTGTTGCACGGTTCGAGGCGGGCGTCGGGACGGGTATCCCGAACAGTTGAGCTACGCGAGCGAACGATGCAAAGCGCCATCGACGTCGTATGCGGGCGCCGTCCAGCCGATTGTTTGAATGCCGACGTTTTCGATAGGCTATCATAGGGCAGTGCCCGCCCAGCTCGCGACGTTGCGTGCTGCGGATCCTAACTTCCGTTGCGCTGGAATCCTCCAACGCCTTGAGCCTGCATAAGGAAAGGATGTCCTATGAACGTGGTTTGCTTGGATTTGGAAGGTGTGCTCGTCCCCGAGATTTGGATTGCGTTCGCCAAGGCGAGCGGCATTCCCGAGCTTGAGCGAACGACGCGCGACGAGCCCGACTACGATAAGCTCATGAACTTCCGTCTGGACATCCTGCGCGAACATGGACTTGGCCTGGCCGAGATTCAAGACGTGATCGCCACGATCGACCCAATGGAGGGTGCCCGCGAATTCCTCGATGCGCTGCGCGAGAAGACGCAGGTCATCATTATCTCCGACACCTTCGAGCAGTTTGCGCAGCCGCTGATGCGCAAACTCGGCTGGCCTACCATCTTCTGCAACTCGCTTGAGGTGGACGAGGACGGCGCCATCACCGGCTACAAGATGCGCTGCGACCAGACAAAGCTCACGACCGTTCGCGCGCTGCAGAGCTGCGGGATGGAGACCATCGCTGCGGGCGATTCGTACAATGACTTGGGAATGATTCGCGCAAGCAAAGCGGGCTGGCTGTTCAAGGGTGCGCCGTCGACGAAGGCCGAGAACCCCGATGTCCCCACGCTCGAGGAATACGACGAGCTTCTGGCCGCAATCGACTCTGCGCTGTAGAAAGCTGCCGAGGCCCATCGGTTCGAACGCAGCATTTGGTATCGCGCTCGCACCGACGGGCCGTCGATCTCTTGGCTTTTAGGTTGCGAAGGCTGCGGGGCGCCCAAGCGCGCTATTCCGCCACGCGCAGGTCGAGCTCTTGAATGTAGGAGCCGTTCTCGTCAGACTCGAGCACGGCATACGCGACGGCGGGCGTGACGTTCACACCGCGCAGAAACTCCAGATAGCGCAAGGGGAAAGTTGTCGAGTCCTCCTCGTCGCTATCGACCATCGTATCGCAGCCGGCAATGGCGAGGACGGGACGCGCCACCTCGCGGTCGGGGCCGAACACCTTTGCCGTCTTCAGGAAGAAATCCCCCTTGTCGAAGGTGAAACAGGGGTGCACGTGGGCGGCGCGCTCGTTTCGCTGCCGCATCTCGCTTCGGTGCTTGTTGTCGAGCGAACAGTAGTGCATGCCAAACGAGAACCCCTGGTCGTGTGCCCATATCATCAGCGAGAGCGCAAGCTGCTCGCTGCCGGCGATGGGAAGGCCGCCTGAGTATCCATAGTCGTACATCACGTCGAAGGGTGGGTTGCGCACGACAAGCCCGCGGCGCGCGAACTCGTCCCAGCTGTGGAAGGGGAAGCAGAACTCGAGCATGTTGATCCCGCGGATGCCTATTTCCTCGAAGCTCGCGAGCAGCTCTTTCATGCGTGCCTCGGTGCCGGGGATGATGGGCATCTCCACCATGACGTCGGGGATGTAGCGCTTCGCCAGGCGCATCGCATCGAGCACGCGCTCCTGCATGGGCTCGGGGTCGAAGTCCTTCACGCTGAAGCGGATCTCTTGCAGCCCCGCGTCACGCAGCGCCCGCGCCATGTCCTCTGTCAGCAGGTCGCCCGAGGTATACATGCGCTTGTGCGCCTCGGGGAAAAGCTCGCGTGCGCGGTTGAGGAACGCGATTGACGCATCGAAGCTCAAAAGCGGCTCGCCTCCCGTGAGCCCGATGACGGCGAGGCCGTTTTTGTAGGTTTCGGCGGCGCGGGCGAGGCCCTCTTCCCATGGGCAGCCCTCGCGGACGAACTTGTCGTAGTCCGCCTGGTTGTGGTTGAAACAGAAATAGCAGTCGCGATGGCACCCGAACGTGGTGGAAAACGTCTCGGAGCCTTTGTTTCCTGTGCACTCGATGCATGCCTTCGAGATCCAGCCCATGCGGATTGACGCACCTGCGTTACGGAACTCGGCTCCGCGTTGCGCAAGCTCGTCTCGCAGTTGGGCGATCTCGGCATCGGAGGAGCCTGCGGGCGCGAATTCCACGCCATGCTCGGCGAGCGCGCGAAGGTAGGTCTCGCGGACCTCGTCGTAGTGGCGCAGCGCCGCGCGAAGGGAATCGTTGCCTGCCAGGGTGCCTGCGTTCATGAAGTCACATCCAAGTCGTCGTCCGGTTGCATCTGCCTTGCGATTATAGCCGACCTTGCTCGCTTGCGCCTTTCCCATTGATTTTGCCTTCTTCTGAGACAACTTTGGGACGGGTAAATGTCATAATCGACGTGATTTTTGTAACGAATGCTAGTTTACCTGGGAAAACAAAGAAGTATAATCAGTGTGGTAACTGAGGCATAAAAGGGAGGGTGTCCCGTGGCGGCCAATTTGCAAAAACTCAAGCTCCTCTACATTGCGAAGATGCTCGTGGAGGAGACCGACGCTGTCGCCGGCTTGACCATGGCGCAGATTCTCGAACGCCTCGAGGCTCACGGCATCACGGCGGAGCGCAAGTCGGTCTATCGCGACATCGAGTCGCTGCGGGAATTCGGCCTCGATATCCAGACGTTTCAGCGAGCGCCGCTCGAGTACGCCCTTGTCACGCGATCTATCGAGCTTGACGATTTGATGCTTATCGTTGACGCCGTGCAGAGTTCGCGCCATTTGACGCAGCGCAAGTCCGACGCGCTCGTCCGCTCGATCAAGCGTCTCGCGCCCAAGCGCGAGCGCGACCTGCTTGACCGTCACCTTTCCGTAAGCGGGCGCATCAAAATCCAGGGCGACTCGCTGCTCTACAATGTCGACCGCATCCTGGAGGCGATCGCGGGCAAGCGCAAGGTGTCGTTCCGCTATTTCAGCTACAACGCCGCGAAAGAGAAGGTCATGCGCCGCAGCGGCGAGCGCTACGTGGAGACGCCTGTGGAAATCATCGTGAACCAAGGCGTGTACTACCTGGTCACCTACAATCTCGAAACCGACAACTTCGAGGACTTTCGCGTTGGGCGCATGGATTACGTGGAGGTCTCCGAGGAGCGGGCGGCGAAGGTTCCCCGTCAAAGCGATTTCTCGGTCGAGCGGCTCGACAATGCGATCGTTGGTGCGGCTGGCGGCGCGTTCGTCGACGCGACGCTTATCGCCGATGGCCATGCCATGAACGCCGTTGTCGACCGCTTCGGACGCGACGTTGCCTCCACCGACCTCGGTGACGGCACGGCGCGCATCGAGGCCCGGATTGAGGAAGGCCCTGCGTTTTACGGATGGCTAGTGCGGTGCAACGGCACGGTCCGCATCGAGGGGCCGGAGTCGCTCGCGGAGAGTTACAAGCAGTATCTGCGTGCCATTCTTGAGCAGTGCTAGCATCATTCGGCTTCGCTGCGCTACACTTCGAAGAACTGAATGCGAATTCGCGGTGACTGAGTCGGGCGGGCCAGCAGGTCCGCCCATTTTGTCGCGCGGGCGAACCTGTACGAGGAGCGACTTTTGTCTGAACGAACCAACGACGGCGCATCTGTCCACGTCACGACCCCCGAGAGCGAGGTCGCACAGCTTGCCGACGCATCTCGCGCGCATGAGCCTGGCGAGCTCGGCGCACTTGCCTGCAAGCTCTACGATGAGAACCCTAACCTTACGGAAGAAGAAGCCTACGAGGCGTTCATCGGCTGGGTCGAATCGCGCGGCATCGAGCTGTGGCCCCATCAGGAAGAGGCCCTCATGTCCATCATGGTCGGCGACCACGTGATCTTGGGCACGCCGACCGGTTCGGGCAAATCGCTCGTCGCGCTCGGCATGCACTTCATCGCGATGTGCTTCGGCGAGCGCTCCTACTACACGGCGCCCATCAAGGCGCTTGTGAGCGAAAAGTTCTTCAACCTGGTAGACATCTTAGGTCGCGAGAACGTGGGCATGATCACGGGAGATGTGCACATCAACACGTCGGCCCCGGTCATCTGCTGCACGGAGGAGATTCTCGCGAACCAGGCGCTCGCCGAGGGGAAGGATGCCCCCATTGAGAGCGTCGCTATGGACGAGTTCCACTTTTTCTCCGACTCCGATCGCGGCTGGGCCTGGCAGGTGCCGCTGCTTGCGCTTCCCAATGTGCAGTTTTTGCTGATGAGCGCCACACTTGGCGACGTTGACCAGATCGCTGGGCTGCTCGAGCGCCAGACGGGCAAGGACGTCTCCCGCATCATCGACGCGCCGCGCCCGGTGCCGCTTTCCTACGAATACGCGCTCACGTCGCTTGAGGGCACCGTCGAGCTCGCGCTGCGAAAAGGGGAGGGCCCGCTCTACATCGTCCACTTCTCACAGGACGCGGCGCTTTCGAGCGCGTCGGCGCTGGCGAGCTACGGCGTGGCGACGAAGGAGCAGCGCGAGGCGGTGAAGGAGGCCATGAAGGGCGCGCGATTCACCACGGCGTTCGGCAAGACGTTGAAGCGCCTGCTCGGCTGCGGTGTCGGCGTGCATCACGCAGGGATGCTGCCCCGTTATCGCCTGCTGGTGGAAAAGCTCGCCCAGCAGGGCGTTCTCCCCGTCATCTGCGGAACCGACACGCTTGGCGTGGGCATCAATGTGCCCATCCACACCGTCGTGCTCACCGCGCTCACGAAGTTCGACGGCCACAAGATGCGACGTTTGCGCTCGCGCGAGTTCCACCAGATCGCGGGGCGCGCAGGGCGATCGGGCTTCGACACCGAAGGCGTGGTCATCGCCGAGGCGCCCGAGCACGAGATCGAGAACCACAAGGCCGAAGTGAAGGCTGCGGGCGATGCGAAGAAGCTCCGCAAGATTAAGAAGAAGAAACCGCCCGAGAACTTCGTCAACTGGAACGAGGACACTTTCAACCGCCTGGTGGAATCGGTTCCCGAGAAGCTCACGCCCCGCATGCGCGTCACCCACTCGATGGTGCTCGCCGAGGTGGAGCAGGGGGGCGACGCCCGCGCCCGCGTGGAGGAGCTCATTGCCGACTCGCTGCAAACCGACGAGGAGAAGGTGGCGCTCTCGCAGCGTGCCGACGAGGTGTTCGCCACGCTCATCGCCGCGGGTGTGGTCGTGAAAGAGGATCTGCCCGACGGGGGCGCAAGCTACTATGTGACGGTTGACCTTCCTGAAGACTTCGCGCTCGACCAGCCGCTTTCACCCTTCTTGCTTGCGGCTTTGGAACTTTTGGACCCTGAAGATGATGACTATGCGCTCAACGTGGTGTCGATGGTCGAGGCGACGCTTGAAGACCCGCGCCAGGTGCTGCGCGCCCAGGAGCGCCGTGCGCGCGACCGTGCAATGGCCGAGATGAAGATGGACGGCGTGGAATACGAGGAGCGCCTCGAGCGCATCGCGGACGTGACCTACGAAAAGCCCCTTGAAGATTTGCTCGATGCCGCCTTCGAGAAATACTGCGAGGGCGTGCCGTGGGCGCGCGACTTCTGCCTGCGCCCGAAGTCGGTGCTGCGCGACATGCTGGAGAGCGCCGCGGACTTCAAGGGGTATATCCAGAAGCTGGGGATCACGCGCTACGAGGGTGCCCTTCTCAGGTATCTGTCCGAGGCGTTTCGCGCCCTCGACCGCACGGTTCCCGAGGGCAAGCGCGACGAGCGGCTCGAGGACGTCGTCGCTTGGCTGGGGCTTATCGTGCGCTCGGTCGACTCGAGCTTGGTCGACGAGTGGGAAAACGCGGGCGCCGCGCTCGATGCCGCGCCGCCTTCGCCCGAGGACGAGCCAGTGGTACACGATCGTCGTGGGCTTACCGTTCTTGTGCGGAACGCCCTGTTCAGCCGTGTGCGTGCGGCGGCGCATCGCGACGTTGCGACGCTTGGCGAGATGGATGCGGACTGGGGCTTCGGCGAGCGTGCTTGGGCGGTGGCACTCGACGAGTTCTACAACGCACACGAAGAGGTGCTCCTCGATGCGGATGCGCGCTCGAAGGCCTATCTCGTGCTCGACGAGTCCGACGAGGAATCGGCCCACGTATGGCATGTGCGCCAGATTTTCCACGATGCGGAAGGCGACAGCGATTTCGCGATAGCGGCCGATGTCGATTTGGACGCCACGCAGGCAGGTGACGGGGTGGTGTTCGCGAACTATCGCGTAGGGTTCGCCGAGGACCTGGGGGAATAAAAAGATGCGCCGCTGGCAAGGGGGAGCTGGGGGATATTTGTGGCGGAGCTTGTCGCCACGAGCGTCAATCATGAGGTTTCGGGCATGCTGCTCTATGCCAAGACTGACGAAGACATCCAACCAGACGGCGTGTACTAGACGAGTGGAAACCGGATAAGCGTGAAGACGCTCGACCTAAACCAGCCCTTCGACGTCATCCGCGCCCAGCTCGATGCCATTGCAGAGGCCCACTTCGGAAAGCTTGCGAGATAGCTGCCTCTGTCTCAACATGCTTTTGCGTCCCGTTATCGTGCGATGCGAGCAAACTGGCTGATTCTTGTATTCTGACGGTGTCAAGAACTGGCTGATTCTTGTATACTTTCGAGCTAAAGAACTGCCTGATTTTTGTAATGTGCTGGTAGATGGCTTGGAGATGAAGAGATGACAACTGTCTTTCGCCGCAAGTGTTACGACCGTCTTCTCGAGTGGAAGCGCGAGTCTCAGGGTAGAACGGCAATTCTCGTCGAGGGCGCTCGTCGCGTTGGGAAGACGACTCTTGCTTTGGAGTTTGCTAAACGCGAGTATGCCGACCACATCTACATCGACTTCTCCAAGGCGGACAAGGCTACACTTGATTTGTTCCGTGACCAAAGGGCGGACATTGACACTTTTCTCAGGATGCTGCAGCTCAACTATGGAAAGCTGCTCACGCCCAGAAATGGCCTCATCATATTCGATGAGGTGCAGCGCTTTCCCGTGGCGAGGGAATACGTCAAACATCTGGTAGCGGATGGCCGCTTTGACTACATAGAGACGGGTTCGCTCATCTCGATTCGCAAGAACGTGGAGAAGATAGTCATCCCTTCGGAGGAGGAACGCGTTAGCTTGGATCCTATGGACTTCGAGGAGTATCTCTGGGCAAATGGGCTAGACGTGTATGCCCAAGAGATTCGTCGCTGCCGCGACGGCCTTATTCCGCTGCCCGATCCCGTACATGCAAAGTGCAGCCGCCTCTTTAGCGAATACATGCTTGTTGGGGGCATGCCCCAGGTGGTCGAGGCGTTTGTCGAGGATGCCGACTTCAGGCGGCCTGACAGGATAAAGAGACAAATCATCGATCTTTATCGTGAGGATATGCAGAAGTTTGGCGGAACCGAGGCAAGGCGAGCAAGGGCTGTTTTCGATGACGTCCCAGGCGAGCTTTCATGCGCAAGCAAGAGGTTCAAATTCTCCAACCTTGACGGTGGCGATAGATTCGAGCAGTTCGAGCCGGCCCTGAGCTGGCTTGCCGATGCCCATCTGGTCAACCCTTGCTGTCTTTGCAATGACCCCAATGTGGGTTATCGTCTTCATGCCGATTCGTCTTCCCTCAAGTGTTATCTTGCCGATACTGGTTTACTCGTGAGTTTGGCGTTCGACGATGGCCCTGAGCTTCTGGACATACACAGGGACATTCAGTTTGGCCGCGTCTCCGTCAATAGGGGAATGCTCGTGGAGAACGTCGTTGCACAGCAGCTTCGAGCTCGTGGCCACTCACTCTTCTACTATAGCTGGGATGAGCCCTCATTGCGGGAGGGCGGACGGCTGCGACCCAGAGAAATCGACTTCCTGATTACGCGTGGCTACTCGAACGCCGCGGGCAAGCCGAGAATCTGTCCCGTCGAGGTCAAGTCTTCAAAGGCGTATTCGACGGTATCGCTCGACGATTTTGCCAAGCGTTATTCCGATCGCATCGGTGATGAATACGTCCTCCACCCCAAGCAGCTCAAGGTTGAAGGCAATCGTCAGTACTTGCCTCTCTACATGTCTTTCTGCCTGTGAGTGAACTGGCTGATTCTTGTACTTTGGCGGTGTTAGGAACCGGCTGATTTTTGTTATGCGCTGGTAGATGGCTTGAGGGAAAGGGAACGTCACCTGTATTCTCATATACCCCCAGAGGGTATATGGATACTCTGTGACGTCTTCTTTCGCGACGGTTTTCCCTCGCTAACTTCTCGTGGTACACTGTCGAAAGTATCAAAAGGAAAACTTCTTGCGTATCAAGAAGCGAAGGCTTTCGGAGGAGCTGCTGCATGAACGCACCAACCTTGATCATCATCGTCGCTATCGCAATCCTTATGGTCTTCGCGCTTCGCCGAGCCTACCGTGTGTTCTCGCTCAAGGATGACTGTTGCGGCGGCGGCCCGAAAGCTCCCAAGGCGAAGAAGGTGGCTGCTGTTACGGTGGAAGACACTGATGAAGCGAACTATCCCTTCTCGCTAGACGTTAAGGTGAAGGGGATGACCTGCGAAAAATGCGTCGGGCGCGTGCAGAACGCCCTCAATGCGCAGCCGGGGACATGGGCGAAGGTCGACCTGGGGTCGGGCATGGCTCACATTTTGGCGAAATCCCCTATCGACCGCGACGCTGTCGAACGAGCGGTGGAAGACGCGGGATATTACGTGTCGCATCGCGATTAGCTTTTCTGCCAGGGTAATCGTTTCGCTGCAGCGCCGCTGAACAGAAATAGCGCGCGAATCACCAGAGCAAATGGGCTTTTTGTATGGCTGGCATACCGCTAGCAGATGAAGCCCTTGTAGTGAGGGGGTTGCTCTGCGATAATCCATGCGCGAAACCAATAGTGGGATTTGCAAATGCTCGAGATGTGCGATGCCCCTTGTTTCGGGGCCGAATGAACGAATCTCGAAGGCGTGGCTCTCACATGCGGTTTCTCAAAAAGCAACCGTGCTTTAAAGGGTGGGGGATTGAGCGAAACGGAACAAGAGAATAGCAAAAGTAAAAAGAAGCGGCGCATCATTATTCTGATACTGCTCCTTCTCCTGCTTCTTTCCATCGGCAGCTGCGCGATGTGGCAATTCGCCCAACCTAAGGCCGACCCCGGCGCGACTGTGCAAGCCCACGAGGGCAAAAGCGACGAAGAAGTTATTGCCGAGCTCAACCGCCAGGCGGAGGAGTCTCGCATGACGATTTCCGTGTCGGCAAAGCCCAAGCTGTCGGATGGAAAAGTGCGCGTGAACGTGTCGAACGTAGCGGAAAACAAGTTCTCGCAAACGTTCACCCTTTCGCAGGACGGCGTCGAGCTGTACAGCTCCGGGCTTATCGCCCCCGGCGAGGCTGTCGAATGGTGCGAAGCGCCGGATGCCCATGAGGGATCGGCGACCGTGACCGTGCAGGGCTGCGACCCCGAAACCGGCGCGCCGTCGGGCAACCCCCAGTCTGTTGCCGTCGCTATCGTTGCGGCCGACTTAAGCGGGAACCAATAGGGCCAGCCAAAGAGCGCAGTTCGACATCGAAAAGGCACCAAGCTGCCGACATCTTCGGCGGCAGAAAGCAAACAATGAGGCGGGAAGGGCCGCTTCGCTCAAGAAAGGAGTCCTTCCATGGACGCAATCAGCAACCGAAGCCTCAAGGCGCGCGTGGGTGCGCTGGCCGTAAGCCTCGTCATGGCCACCGCCATCGCAACCCCCGCCCTCGCTTTCGCCGACGGCACTACCTCTCAGTCGACGGACGTCACCATCCAATCTGTGACCCCCGAACCCGGCGGCGACAACCTGTCGTTCTCGGTGCCAACGCAGATTCCCTTCGTCGCCAAGGCAGACGGCACGATGCTGGCCCCCTCTGCGGATACCCTGAAGATTCAGAACAAGTCGATATTCCCGATTCACGTGGTGAACATGGCCGTCACCGAGCAGTCGCCGTTCAAGCTCGTTGCTGACGTGACGGCGGGTACCGCCGCGAACGCCTTCCAGTTCACGGTCAACGGCTTGCAGGCCGCCGCGTCCGTCGATACTTCTGTCAATGCGGCGTGGAACATGGGCTATGCCAATTCCGCAAACGACAAGATCTCCCTCGACATCACCGACGCGAAGATCGCGCGCGTGACCGCCGACATCTCGACGCCCCAAAAGGCTGCGACTATCACCTGGACCGTTGCTTCCGGCGCTGCGCAGTAGTAAATAGCCGCATCACATGCATCACGTGCGGGCAATAACGGGAATATGGCGTGCCGCCGCGGTCTTATTTGCGGCGGCATTCGCGGCGGCATGGTGCCTCGCCTTCCCCTTTGTGCCCGCATACGCTGACGAGGGCGGGGCTGGCGCGCCAGCAGACGATGATACGATCGTGGTGACCATGCCCACGACCGTGCCGTGTGCGCTGCTCTCCGACGGGACGGTTGCGACGCCGACTTCGTGGAAGGTGGAGAACTCTGGAAGCGTCCCGGCGCGTCTTGCCATGGCCGCGGCGACTACATCCTACGACGGCATCTCAGTTTCAGCGAAGTCGGGCAGCTCGACGCTGCTCGATTATTCAGGAGGCTTCGCGTCCTACGACCCGACGCTGGTCGTCCCCGCGAATGGGTCGCTCGATGTGAGCTGGTCGGTGTCCCGGCTCGATCCCACCGCACATGCCGACCTGTTCGAGCAAGCATCCCAGCACCCGGTGACGCTGCTTTCGGCGTCCTTCCTCTTCTGCGCCCAGTCGACGGAGCCGAGCGCTTCGGACTCCGTCCCGTTCGCAGTCTATTCCGAAGACGACGCCTCGCTCACCTTCTACAAGCGCCGGGCCCTGCCCGTCGAGGGAAGCGTCTTCGAGGGCAAGACGGCGACAGCGGTGTACGCAAATATCCAGAATACGAAGAGCACTCCGCCGTGGAAGGGCATCGCGCGCAAAATAGAGCGCGTCGCGGTCGTCGATGAGGGAGTCGCCCCGCAGACGATGTATGCATGGTTCTTCAACTGCGCCAATCTCTTGTCGGTCAACCTTTCCAAGCTCGATACGTCGAAAACGACGAGCCTGGAATATGCTTTCTCGGGGTGCAAGTCCCTCACAGATATCGATCTTTCTACGCTTGACACAAGCTCTGTCAGGTCGTTTGCCGACGTGTCTCAGGATTGCTCGTCGCTTCGGAGCGTAAACCTCGCAGGTTGGGACACATCGAGCGGGAATAACTTCAGGCAGATGTTCATCCAATGCGCATCCCTTGAGGAGCTCGACGTCTCGTCGTTCGAGACGGGCAACGTTACCACATTCAAGGAAATGTTCTACGGTTGCAGCTCGCTTAGGTCCCTCGATTTGTCGCGCTTCGACACAAGCGCTGCAATCACCTTCGCGTCGATGTTCTACAACTGCGCCTCGCTTGCCACCCTCGACGTGTCGATGTTCAACACCTCTGCCGCCACCGATCTCTCCCGGGCGTTCCATGGATGCAAGTCTTTGACCGAGCTCGACCTGTCGAGGGCGTCGACGGCCAAGGTGCAGACATTCCATGGGATGTTCTCGGGCTGCTCGGGACTTAAGCGGATTGATCTTTCACTGCTTGACACGTCGTCTGCGGTCGACCTGAGCTATCTGTTCGCGAATTGCTCCAAGCTCGAAGCGGTGAATGTCGCCGGAATCAATACGTCGTCCGTCACCGACTTCAACCATATGTTCTCGGGATGCAGCTCGCTCGCTTCGCTTGACCTGTCCTCGTTCGACACGGCGGCTGCGAAGAATCTGAGCTATCTCTTCTACGGCTGTTCCTCGCTTGCCGCCCTCGACCTGTCCTCGTTCGACACGGCGAATGTGGAGGCCATGGCAGACCTGTTCACCGGCTGCTCAAAGCTTGCAGAGGTGACGCTCGGCGAGTCGTTTGCCTGGGTTGGCTCCAAGTGCTTCCTGCCGCAGCCGAGTGCTGAGGATATTCCCGGGGCGGACGGCCTGTGGCATGCCGCATCGGATGGGGCCTCCTATCGGCCTTCCGTCGTGCCGGGCAACAAGGCGGACACGTATCGCGCGGTTGCGCCTGGTGGGGAAGGTGATGCTGCGGAAGATGGCGCGGATGTCGTGAACGGAACGGATTCCGCAGGCGCTGCGGAAAGCGCGAACGGTGTGGGTGCTGCGGAAGATGCGGGCAATGAGGGACGTGCGGGCTCTGAGAACGCTGCGGACGCCGCGGGTGGCGCGAGCGCCCCTAACAGCGAAAACCACGCCATTGCCGCGGAAGGCATGATGGCGCTTGGACGCGAGGACTACATGACCGCACTCGCGATAGCGAACCCGAGCGCTGCGGCGCCCAGCGTGGTTGCGTAAGTCGCAACAAGGTATCCAGCGCCGAGCGCGCGCTTACCACCCAGGACAAGCTCCACCGCCTCGTAGTTCATGGTTGACAACGTGGAGAACCCGCCGAGAAAGCCCATAGTCGCCGCGAGGTAGAGCACCTCATTGAGGTTTGCTTGGGCGGCCAAGGCGATTCCCGCCAAGGTGCACGAGCAGATGTTGATGATGAGCGTTGCTACAGGGAAATCCCCGTGCGTGCGTGCCTTGAGAAAGCCCGTTGCCTTACTGCGGCAAAGCGCTCCCAAGGCACCGCCGAATCCTACGGCGACAAGCAGAAGGGGACTCATCGTTTGCCTCCCTCATCTTCGGGGGAGGAGTCCTCCGCAGTTGGGTTACCCTCGCAATCCTTGCCCCACTCCTGTGCGAAGGCGTTTCGGGCTTGGCCTTTTGCCCTATCGGCTTCCCGCATCACCTTTGCTCGGCGTGTGGCATGTGCCCGATGAATGACTTCGCGGCGCTGCTCGATGTGCGCAAGGCGGCGAGCATCGAGGCCGCGGCAGGCGGCGTGTCCTGCAAGCGAGGCAAGAAACGTCGTCGCGAGTGTCGCTACGATATAGGCTGCCCACAGGCCGACCTTGCCTGCCTGCAGAAAAACGAGGCACTCGGTCGAGAACGCTGATATTGTGGTGAAGGCGCCCACAAGCCCCACGCCGAGCGACTTCACGAGAGCGCCCGGCAGGTGCATGCGGCGTCCCACGTACTGGTTCACCAGTTCCAGCACGAAACAGCCGAAGATGTTGATGACGAGCGTTGCCGCAGGAAAGCCGCCGTTTGCGGGCAGCGCACATTCCAGAAGATAGCGAAGCGAGGCTCCGATGAATCCCATGACCAAGATGAGCGGCGTGAGTGCTCCCTTGCGGCGCAGCAGCTTTTGCGCGCGGGCGGCGGTATGCGTTTGGGCGGACATTACACGAGGCGGCCTATCATTCGCGTGACGAGCGCAGCGCACTGGCGCGCCGCCTGCGACTCGAAGGTGGGGTAGTCGATATAGTCGGTGCCGTCCGCCTTGTCGGAGATGGCTCGCACGATGGCGAAGGGAACGCGGTTCAGCCAGCAGACCTGGGCAATCGCCGCGCCTTCCATCTCGCAACAGCTCGCGTCGAACGTGTCGGCGATGCGGTTTTTGTCAGCGTCCTCGCGCACGAAGACATCGCCCGAGGCCACGCGGCCTTCCCAGGTTTGGATGCCGAGCTCGGCTGCGGCGTTCACTGCCGCGCGCCGGAGCGCCTCGTCGGCGGGGAAGGCGAGCGTGGACAGTCCCGGCGTTTGCCCTGGGGCGTAACCGAGGTTCCCCACATCCATCAGGTGGTTCACGGCGTCGGTCGCCACCACGATGTCTCCGATGTCGATCGAGGCGTCAAGCGACCCCGCGACGCCGGTGTTCACCACGCCGCGCACGGCGAAGCGGTCTATGAGCAGCTGCGTGTGGGCGGCCGCGTTCACCATGCCGACGTCGCACTGTGCGACGACGACAGGCGTGCCCGATAAGGTGCCGGTGAAAAACGAGAGCTGCCCGGTGTGGGAAGTCTCGACCGCGCCCTCCGCAGCCATGCTCTCTTTCAGCAGCTCAACTTCGACGTCCATTGCGCCGATGATGCCGATAGGGTTCTCCATCGATGTGTCCTAGTCCAAAAGCGCCGGATAATGCGTGTGCGCGTCGTCGAGCACGGAAAGCGTGTCGGCTACGTAGCGGCGCGCCCACCATTTCGCCTGAGCCAGGTCGGAATCGTGGTAGTTGCCGCATTCTTCGGGCTTTGCGCCGGGGATTTCGCCCTCGAAGTCGCGCGCGAACTCGTACAGGCGAAGCACGAGGTCGGCCACGTCGGCTGGTTCATAGGCGCCGAACAGCACGAGGTAGAACCCGGTGCGGCAACCCATGGGGCCGAAGTAGATAACGCGGTCTTTCCATTCTGCGTCGTTGCGCAGGAAGGTGGCGCCGAGGTGCTCGATTGCGTGCACGGCGGCGGTATCCATCACCGGCTCGCGGTTCGGCGCCGTCATGCGCAGGTCGAAAGTGGTGGTCACGCAGCCGGTTTTCTCGTCGGCGTCGCTGCGCGATACATAGACGCCGGGCTCGAGCTTGGTGTGGTCGACGGAAAAGCTTGCGATTCGTTCCATGAATTGGCTCCTTTGAAGGTTGTTATAGTTGGAAGGATATACGATTCGCCGATGCGCGCAAGCGTGCTCCCCGTTGTCGGCATTGCTGGGTGCGGCGCGGGGTCGGTTCGCCACAAAATCCACTTGGATCGGTTGGCTCTGCGGTGTGGGGCTGGTGCCGTCCGCTCGCCGCGTTCTTCGGAGTAATGAAAGGAGTTCGACTTACTGAAAGATGGGCCCGATGTCCTAAAAGCTTCACCTTGCGGTTTCGCCCGTCGGTTTTCGCGTTAGCTCCTGTATCCTTAACGCACGACAATAAGTTGGCGACAGCAGGGAGGGTCGTATGAAAACCAGTTCACAGACAGCGTTGAAGGTTCTGTCGATCATCGGCATCGTCGTGGGAGCGATTATCGCCGTTTCCGGAATCGTGCTCACCGTGGGCGCTAACGGATTCGCCATGTCCCAGGCGAGTTCTTCCGGTGCCGGCGTTGCGGTATTGGGCACGATCGGTGGTGTAGTCCTTATCGTGGCCGGCGCCTTCGATATCGTTGTCGGCGTGTTCGGCGTGCGCGGTGCGAATGACCCGTCGAAGATCGGCGTGTTCTGGGTGCTGTGCATCATCGGCATCGTGTTCAACGCGCTTGGCCTCATCATGGAGGCGAGCGGTTCGGGTATCAGTGCCAGCAGCCTGATCGGCACTCTGTTCGTGGTCGTTCTGTTCATTCTTGCGAATAACATCAAGAAGCAGGCTTAAAGCTTCACTTGCCGTATCTGGAAGACGGAGTATTTCTCAGAAGGGAAGCTCGCGGGCGGCAATTGCCGTCAGCGGGCTTCACTTCGTTCCAGGGGAGTAAAACAACTCGCAAAATTATGCGAGTCAATAATTTCGCAATATTTTGCGAATTGGATAGAGCGCTCACGCCTGTCGCGCCTCGTGTCAGCCTTTGCCGTCGCCCGCCGCGTTCCGCGCCTGCGCTTGCCAGCCCCTTCTCTTAACCTGTTCCCGGTGGCGATGGCGTTCTTCATCGCAAGCTGCGTGATCGCCGTATGAGCCCAGTCGTATCCGGTGTTCCTCTCGTCGCGCTTCCTCCAAGCGTGCGGCAACGGCGTCTTGATTCTGCTCGTGCAGTCGCACACCGTCGTCGAACACCCCTCCGACGGCGGCTACTGGCTGTAAGGTATTGCGACCCTGTCCGGGGTCACAAGGAGAAAGCGGGCCTTGTGCCCGCTTTTTCTTTTGCCGTGGTAAACCTTGGCGAACTGCCGGGGCGGCTTCATCGTGCCCGTAAGCGCAGATCAGAGCACCGTGGCGGCAGCGATTCGGTACTTAGGCGGACGACATGGTGGATTCTCGGTGGACCTTTACCGTCGTTGCAGCTGAGCTGCTGGAAGCTGGCGCTTCGAGCGTTTATCCTTTTGCGCTAGTCAAAACGGGCAGTGGAGATTAAATGAGCGAGAAATACACCGAAGAGCAGAAGACTCTCAAATAGATAAGCACTGAAAAGGCATTTTGACCTGCTTTGATATGATTTATTAATAGCCGGAAAGATAAACGAAAAACTAAGCTTCATCCATGCGTCTTACAATCGGGCCAGCGTTACAAGCCAGATGAGGTGAGGAGTCGCTATGGAGGCGAATCGAGGGGAGTTTAAAACCAACTGGAAGGAAGCGCAGCTGATGGGTCCCACACAGGATGACCCAACGGGTCGCGAATGGACATGGGAGGAGGACGGGTATACCGTTATTCGCTCGAACGCGCGATCGGGCCCAGGCTGCCACGACAACTGCGGCATTCTTATGTACGTGAAGGATGGTGTGCTCGAAAAAATCGAGGGCGATCCGGAAAACCCGTACAATCAGGGCCGTCTTTGCCCGCGTTGTTTGGCGTTCAAGGAGATGCTGTATCACAAAGACCGCCTGCGATACCCGATGAAGCGAGCTAAGGAGGACAGGGGGAAGAACACCTTCGAGCGCATCACCTGGGATGAGGCGTATGACATCATCGAGCGCGAAATGAAGGCCGTCATCGAAAAGTACGGTCCCGAATCGATTTGGGTGACGCAAGGTACGGGTCGTGACATCAACGGCTATGGAAAGCTTATGGCGCTGTGCCTGGGGACTCCGAATTATGGTACGGGTTTTCTTTCGGGGCAGGCTTGTTATGCGCCGCGCATGTTCTCGACCTCGCTTAAAGCGGGCGGTTTGTTTATCTGCGATTACTCCCAGTTCTTCGCTGATCGTTATGATAATCCGGCTTGGGAACCGCCTGGATGCATCCTCGTGTGGGGCAACAACCCCGTCGTCGCTAACTCTGACGGAACGCTTGGCCATTGGGTAGTTGAATGCATGAAGCGCGGGAGCAAGCTTATTGTCGTCGACCCGAAACTTACCTGGTTGGCTGGTAAGGCTGATGTATGGCTTCAGGTTCGTCCGGGTACGGACACGGCGCTTGTACTCGCACTCTGCAATATCATCATTGAGAACGACTTGCAAGATAAGGAATTCATCGATTTATGGTGCTATGGCTACAATGAGTTCGCCGAGAATGTGAAGAAGTATCCTGCGTCGTTTGCTGCAAAGACGTGTGGCGTGGACGAGGATTTGGTCGTCGAAGCTGCTCTTGAAATCGGCCATGCGAAATCGGCATGCTTGCAATGGGGCGTTGCGATGGACCACACATCAGAGGGATTCATTACAGGCATGGCGTGCTTCGATCTTATGGCTCTTACGGGGAACTTTGAGAAGCCTGGCTCGATGGTTGCCGCAAATCCTGTGTGGGACATGAGCGTAACGTGGCTTCCGCGTGAATGGGTGTGGGATGGATGCCATAAACCGCTGGAGCATCCCGAGCTCACCATGAACGACAAGTACCCTGCGCTCAATGCAATTGCTGCTATCAGTCCCGATATGCTGCTTGAAGCCATGGAAACGGGCAAGCCGTACCCGATTAAGGCGATGTTCATGATGCAAAACAATGCCATCGCTTGCATGGGCGCACAGCCGCAGCGCATCTTGCCCGCACTTCAGAAGATGGACTTCAACGTAGTGGTTGACCTGTTCTTGACTCCGACGGCACTTGCTTGCGCCGATGTCCTGCTCCCCGCTGCGTGCTTTGCGGAACGCATTGGTATCACGGGGCACCAGCCTTATGCTTTGGGCGCAATTGCTCAGGCTGTTGAGCCTCTTGGTGAATGCAAATCCGATCAGCGCATCATCTACGAAGCTGGCGGCCGCTTTCAGGGCGAAGAGTACAAAAAATGGGACAGCGAAGAAGGAATGTATGACTATCTGCTTCGTAACACGGGCCTTACTTACGAGTCTCTTCGAGAGCGCACCTGGCTCTATCCGGAATTTGAGTACTACAAGTACAAGTCAGGCAAATTGCGTCCCGATGGTACGGTCGGTTTTGCCACGAAGACAGGGCGGTATAATTTCTATTGCCCGGAGATGACGTATTTCGGTCTTTCTCCCTTGGCTGACTACGAAGAGCCGCCCGAAAGTCCGATTTCCCGTCCCGATCTGGCAGAAAAGTACCCGCTTGTTCTTACCACAGGCGCTCGTTCCTGGGGTTTCTTCCATTCCGAGCACAGGCAAAGCCCGTCTATGCGTAAAATCCACCCCGAACCGACGGTGCTCATCCATCCCGAAACGGCAGAAAAGTACGGCATTGCCGATGGCGACTGGGTGAAAATTGAGAACAATTACGGTTCGTGTAAACAGAAGGCGAAGCTTTCTATCCGTATTCGAAAGGATACTGTTTCAGCTGATCATGCCTGGTGGTTCCCTGAGCGTGATCCGAACGACGGTACGCTGTTTGGCGTCATGGAATGCAATATCAACAAGCTTATTCCCATGCGTCCCGGCAAGGTGGGCTTGGGCGCGTCATACAAATCGCAGTTGTGCAGCATCGCAAAGGCGGAGGGGTGATTACCATGAGGCAAGTTCTTGTTGTTGACTATGAGTATTGTTCAGGATGCCATACATGTGAAATTGCATGTCAGCAGGAACATGGGATGGATCCCGACAAGTACGGCATCAAGCTTACGCAAATCGGCCCTGATGAAATAAAGCCACGGAAATGGCAATTCGAATTCTTGCCTATTCCCACAGATCGCTGCGACATCTGTGCGAATCGCCAGGCGAAAGGCAAGCTGCCTTCGTGCGTGCAGCACTGTCAGGCTGGATGCCTTTACCTAAGGGACGCTGACGATTTGGGAGATTTGCTTTCGAAGAGGAAGGTGTCGCTCTTCACATTGGGACGCTAGGTTGGTAGTCTCTCGCTGCAATAGGACAGGGCGGTTGGATGACATGCGTTATCCAACCGCACCATTCCTGAAGTGGATAGCTTGCTGCTTTGAAATGGTGCTTAGTCGTTTGTTTCCGACGTATATAATGAGAGGCAAAGCGAGAGGGGAGCAAAGCGGTGAAAATCGATACTCTGTACGAATTTCTCTTGCTTGCGTCTACGCTCAACTATACCGAAACCGCGAAGAACTTTTTCGTTTCCCAACCTGTTCTTAGCAATCATATCGCTAGCCTTGAAAAGGAGTTGGGCGTTCGGCTCTTTAACAGGAATAGCCATGCGGTCGAGCTCACGGAGGTGGGCGCGATTTTCGTTGCCGATGCGCGGAAGATTGTCGACGATTATGAGAGTGCTATGGGTCGCATCGCTCATTATCGTGAAGGCGTTACTTCGTGCGTGACGATAGGCTTTCTTCTCGGATTGTATGGCTCCTTTCTCGCGGAAGTGTGTCGTAGGTACAGCGTCAAGCATCCAGGTACCGAGTTCGAGTTCAAGGAGCTGGAAATCGGCGCTGTGCAAAGGGGACTTTCGCAAGGGACGATAGACGTTGGTTTTACGCTTTTCTCTGAAGCCGGCAATTCGAATCGCTACGAGTTTCGATGCCTCTATAGAGATCGCTATAAGCTTGCGGTTCCAAAATCGCATCGACTTGCAAAAAGGTCGTCAGTCACTATTGACGATTTACGAGACGAGGTTGTGCTTGCTCCGCGGTTCGATAGCTTTAGGAGCACTCTCACTCAGACGAGCGTGAGGCTTCGCAACGCTGGTATTGACGTGCGAAACGACGATCGCATTGTCGATGCGGCGGCGCTTATGGCGACGCTCGTGTCGAGCGGGCGAGTGGCCATGGCTCCCGATCATCTCAGCGTGTATGGCAACGGCAACGTCGTGTTCGTTCCTATTGAGGGAACTGGATTTGATTTATGCGCCGGTCCGATGTGGAAGAAATCGCAAGGCAATGGGGCGGTTGAATCGTTCATTAGCTTTCTCGCGAAGGAGACAAAGGGCTTCTCGCGCGAGGATTATCTCTCAAGGCAAGGAGCCGACACGCTTCCTTTCGAGTGACGAGACATTTGCTCCGTTGTTTTTAAATTACCAGTTCAGGCTTCTATTTAGTGCATTGCTGACTGCGTCTCAACATCTAAGGTTGAGATGGTGAGCCATGATCCAAATTCAACATGAGCGTCTGTAGACCCTAGGTACGGTTGTGGGGATACTTGCCTTCAGGGGGAGGCGGACACGAGGGGAGTGGGCTGCATGTCATCTACCACGCAGCGAAAAGAGCCAGAGGCAAAAGATTCAAAGTGTGGCTTCTTTTACGGTTACGCGCTCGTTGCGATTCTTGGCTTTCTATATTTCTGTTCATCGGGGATTATTCTCGCGACGGCTACCATCGTGAATCCGCTCATGCTTCAAGACGAGGCGCTCGGGATGAACGCGACGATGCTCGGAACAGGGTTCTCGCTCTTCGTGCTGGTGCAAGGTATTTCAGCGCCGCTTGTTGGTGCACTGATCTCAAGGTTCGGTGCTCGTTTCAGCATGACGCTCGGCGCGGTGGTTCTCCTTTGCGCCATACTCGCGCTCATCTTTTTCGTCTCTTCGCCGGTCGCCTATTTTGCAGTGTTCGGAGTTGTGGCAAGTGCGGCTACCATGATGGTGGGTCAGCTTGCGGTGCAGAGCACTTTGGGCAGCTGGTTTGTGGAGCGTCGTGGCGTATCAATGACCTGCATGATGGTCATTGGCGCAAGTTCGTCATTTATTGCACCGCCTGCCGTGAACGCCATTATGGGAGCCACCGGCGGCGGTTGGAGAAGCGGCTGGTATCTCATTGCCGCGCTTGTTGCGTTGGCTATTCCTGTGGCGTTTTTCTTGGTGAAAAATCACCCTTCTGACATCGGGGAAATACCTGATGGCACGTCAGGAGCCAAGGTGGCAGCTAAAAAATGCGATTATAGGTTCGTGGTGTACAAGAATAAAGAGAGCGTCCCGTTCAAGCAAGTTGTTCGTACGCCGACGTTTTGGCTCATTTCCCTTGCGGCAACGAGTGGGTTCGCGGCATATACGCTCTCGACTTCGCAGGGTGTCCTCCATTTTACGTCGCTCGGTTTCGATAGTGGTCTTATTGTTGCGGGGGTGGCGCTTATGGGGGCAATGGGCCTTGTGGGCAAGATTTCCATGGGGATAGTGTCCGATCGCATCGAACCGATACGGCTTATCGTAGTAGCCGCGCTCATTCTCGTGATTGGTATCGTAGTGGGTGCCGAGGCGTCAAGCGATGCCATGCTGCTCGTTTTCTACGCTTGTATTGGCGTTGGGTTCGGCGGCGTGAATGCAGTATTTCCGACGGCTATGGCTAACTACTTCGGAGCAGGGTCGCTTTCGAAAAATTTAGGTACTGGGATTATGATTACAACCCTTGTCGCTTCGGCTCTTCCTATTATGAGCGGTGCTTTTTTCGATGCGACGGGGTCGTGTGCTCTGGCGTTTTACGTAACCGCGGGAATCGTTGCGGCGTGTGCGGTGTGCGGCATACTCGTTCGTTTTCCTGCAAGGGGAGAAGGCGGCGTTCGCAGTAAGGAGGTTGTCGGGGGTTAAATGGGAGTCCGTTTCTGTTGTGTCTATAAATCTATAAGGAGGAGATAATGGAAAGCACGAACGTACCCATGTCGAAGCGACTCATTGGTATTGCTTTGGCAGCTGTTTTTATCGTAGGATCGATTTTCGTTCCAGGAAGCGAGACGCTCGGTCACGAAGGGGTCATGACACTTGGCTTGCTTTTGGCGCTGGTGTCCTTGTGGGTGACATCTGCGCTACCTTTGGGCGTTACGGCACTTTTCATCATTGTAATGTGTCCGGTTTTGGGCATCGTCGGCGGCTTGGGCCAGGCAATTGGCGGTTTTGCTAGTCCGGCACTGTTCTTCATCATTGCGGTGTTCTCGCTGCCCGTTATCATGTTGAAGACCAACTGGGGTACTCGTCTTATTGGGGCTCTCATCAAATGGACGGGATCGAATTCTCGCAAGCTGGTTCTGGGCTTTATGATTGCGACCACGCTTGTCTCAACGATCATGTCTGACGTGCCTTGCACGGTCCTGTTTCTTGGTTTTGCACTTGCCATCCTGAAAGCTGCAAACGCCAAACCCTTAGAATCTAATCTTGGACGCTGCTTGATGATCGGTATCCCGATTTCTGCCGTCACGGGTGGCATGGCAACGCCGGCAGGTAGCTCTTTCAACGTTGTTGCAATGAATATTCTCCAGAAGGCTACGGGCGCGTCGATCTCGTTCCTCGATTGGGTCATCGTCGCGTTGCCGGTGGTTATCGTGATGGTTCCCGTCACCTGGTTCTTTATCACTCAGATTCTGAAACCCGAACCCATTACCGACGAGTGCCTTCAGGGCATCCGCGAACAGGCTGCCGCAGCTAAGAAGATTGAGCCCTATGAAATCAAGGCTATTGTTGTCGTGCTCGGCTTGCTCGTTCTCTGGATTGCCGGCAACTGGATTCCGGTGCTGAACGCTACGGTCGTTGCATTGATCGGTCTTACCGTGATGTTTCTTCCTGGCATGCAACTCTTGTCTTGGAAGGAATTTCAGGACGCCGTGCCCTGGGGCATCGTGCTCATGTGCGGGACCATCATGTCGCTTGGTTCGGTTATCGAGTCTACGGGTGGCGCTGCGTTTTTGGCTGGCCTTATCACCAATAGCGGCGTTATGAGCCTGAGCTCGTTTGCGGCGTTGGCACTTATGCTTGCCTTCGTGTATATCCTGCACACCGTCTGCCCGATTGGCGTCGCCATTCTTGGTATCTTCCTGCCGATTATGATCACGCTGTGCGCAGGGTTCGGCATGTCGCCTGCTGTTCCGACTATTGCCTTGGCGGTTGTCGTTGCTGGCAACTATCTCATGCCGGTGAACCCGACGGTCATGTTAACGTACGGTGAGGGTTACTATACCTTTGGTGATATGTTCAAAACGGGCATTATTCCATCCATCGTGCTCGTTCTTCTCATGGCGGCATGGATGCCGTTTATCGTGGGAATCTTGGGTATCTAGCTAGTTTCAACGTCTCAAGAACTTATCTATCAAGGCCTGCGATCCGCTTCGGATGGCAGGCCCTTTTGTGCTATGCGGAAACCGGATCGCCGTATTCTCTCTGCATGGCGTCTTTTGTTACGATCCACTGTTTCCCGTATTTTCGTGCATCAATGCCTGAGACGATCTTTCCATATGAAACTGCCTTGCGAAGTGTCGATTCGCTCAACCCCCACAGCTCTGAGGCGTCAGCGAATGACATAAGGTCGTCAAAAGGCGTGCTTTCTGTGACCCCGTTATACCAGAGCTCATCGCACGAAAGATCGATGTAGTCATTCCATATGATGCCGTAGCCGCCGATGTCTACTTGGACATCGTTGAACAACGAGTCGTCTTCGAGGGCTTTGAAAGTGGGAATTCTCATTGCGAGCGGGGCAACATCATATTTCTTTGTGGTTCCGTCGGTGAATAGAACGCTAAGCTTCATATTGGGTAGTGGATAGACATCTTTGATTTTGTGAAACATTGAATACCTCCTTAACTCAGTGGGTCGAGCTTCTTGAACTCCTGCGTTTCCCACATGCTGAGCAGGGCATCGCGATTGATTCCAATCCACTCCCTGACCATCCCAGATGCGCGTGCAGGCAACTTGCCATCAAGCAATTCGCCTGTATTGATATCGAACGCGGCGGTATCTTCGCCATAAATTGCATGAACATGGGGAGGGTTGTGCTCTGATTGCAGAAAGTACATCCGAATCACGATTCCGTAAAATGTTGAAAGTACTGGCACGGCTCCCCTTTTCAATCTTGCAGATAATATAGTATCACGATACAGTGATAACATGGAGTAAAAAAGCCCAAGCCTATAGAGGCTTGGGCTTTGAAAAGTGCTGCGTGGGACGTTGCTACCCTAGCTGGTTGATATAGAGCTCGATCGGACCAATGTTTTTATCTTCATTGGTGGTATCTGCCTCGATGACACGAGTGAGATAGCCATTGGCTTCGACGTATACCCTAAACTTTGCGGCGGGGATCTGGGGGAACCAGAA
>OLPF01000306.1_pt1 | contig 56187 bp, 36 predicted proteins | sample 1673121 | NCBI WGS metagenome assembly OLPF01 (sample SAMEA3136756, study PRJEB25190) | human gut metagenome
AGCAGCCCCTCGGCGGCAAGGCCCAGTTCGGCGGCCAGCGCTTCGGCGAGATGGAAGTGTGGGCGCTCTACGCGTACGGCGCTTCCAACGTGCTGCAGGAAATCTTGACCGTGAAGTCCGACGACACCGCCGGCCGCGTGAAGTCTTACGAGGCCATCGTCAAGGGCGAGAACATCCCGCCCGCGGAGGTGCCGGAGAGCTTCAAGGTTCTCGTGAAGGAAATGAAGTCGCTGTGCTTGAACGTCGAGCTTGAGGGCCACGACATGCAGCCGATCAGCGAGGACGAAGGCGTCGTCGAGAAGAAGGACGACGATTCGGATCAGGCGCTGTTCGATGCGATTGCCGCGGACGCGAAGCTTTCTGAGGAAGAGTCTGACAAGGCTCTCGATGACATCGCAGCTGAACTGGGAGAATTGATGGGCGATTCATCTAATGACGATACGACCAACGACCTTATCGGTGGAGAGGAGTAAGAGATGACCGAATTCGACGTGAACAACTTCGACGCGCTTCGCATCTCCCTCGCGAGCGCCGACGATATCCGCAGCTGGTCGCACGGCGAGGTCAAGAAGCCCGAGACCATCAACTACCGCACGCTCAAGCCCGAAAAGGACGGCCTGTACTGCGAGAAGATCTTCGGTCCTACCAAGGACTGGGAGTGCGCCTGCGGCAAGTACAAGCGCGTTCGCTTCAAGGGCATCGTCTGCGAGCGCTGCGGTGTCGAAGTGACCCGCAGCAAGGTTCGCCGCGAGCGCATGGGCCATATTGAGCTCGCTGCGCCCGTGTCCCATATCTGGTACTTCAAGGGCAGCCCGAGCCGCCTTGGCTACCTGCTCGACATCCCGCCGAAAGAGTTGGAGAAGGTGCTGTATTTCGCCAGCTCCATCATCACTTCGGTCGACAAGGAAGGCCGCGACGAGGACGCTGACGAGCTTCGTGACGAGCTTGCCGCCGACCTCGAGGAGCTCGATGCCGAGCGCGACCGTCTCATCGAGGCGACGCGCCGACTGGGCACCGACTACGTGCCGGAAGACGACGACTTCATCGACGAGATCGACGAGGACGAGCGCCTGACCCCCGAAGAGGTCGAGGCCGAGATCGCCGATATCCACGAGGAGTTCATCGAGCGCAAGCAGCTGCGTCAGGATGCCTTCGAGGCCTTCATGAAGATCGAGCCCAAGCAGCTCGTTCCCGAAGAGGCGCTCTATCGCGAGATGCGCATGAACTACAAGAACTACTTCACCGGCGGCATGGGTGCCGAGGCGGTGCGCGATCTGCTCGACGCGATGGACCTCGAAGAGGCCGCCGAAGAGCTGCGCGACACCATCGCCAACGGCAAGGGACAGAAGCGCGCGAAGGCGATCAAGCGCCTGAAGGTCGTCGACGCGTTCCTGAAGTCCGACAACAAGCCCTCCGACATGATCTTGGACGTCATCCCGGTCATCCCGCCCGACCTGCGCCCGATGGTGCAGCTCGACGGCGGCCGTTTCGCGACGTCCGACCTGAACGATCTGTACCGTCGCGTGATCAACCGCAACAACCGCTTGAAGCGCCTGCTCGACCTCGGTGCCCCCGAGATCATCGTGAACAACGAGAAGCGCATGCTCCAGGAAGCGGTCGACAGCCTCTTCGACAACGGTCGCCGCGGCCGCCCCGTCACGGGCCCGGGCAACCGTCCGCTGAAGTCGCTCTCCGACATGCTCAAGGGCAAGCAGGGCCGCTTCCGCCAGAACCTGCTCGGCAAGCGCGTCGACTACTCCGGCCGTTCGGTTATCGTCGTCGGCCCGTCGCTCAAGCTGCATCAGTGCGGCCTGCCGCAGCAGATGGCCCTCGAGCTGTTCAAGCCCTTCGTCATGAAGCGCCTGGTCGAGCTCGAATACGCCGCTAACATCAAGGCTGCGAAGCGTGCCGTCGATCGTGGCGCGAGCTACGTGTGGGACGTTCTCGAGGAAGTCATCGTCGAGCATCCCGTGCTTTTGAACCGCGCACCTACCCTGCACCGTCTGGGCATCCAGGCGTTCGAGCCGGTGCTCGTCGAAGGCAAGGCCATCAAGCTCCATCCGCTCGTCTGCACGGCGTTCAACGCTGACTTCGACGGTGACCAGATGGCTGTGCACGTTCCTCTGGGAGCCGAGGCACAGGCCGAGGCGCGCGTGCTCATGCTTTCCGCCAACAACATCAAATCCCCTGCTCATGGCCGTCCTCTGACCGTGCCGACGCAGGACATGATCATCGGCGTGTACTACCTGACCGCCGCTCGCGACAACTTCCCGGGCGAGGGTCGCGCGTTCGTGAACTTCGCGGACGCCGTGAACGCGCACGACGCTCATGCCGACGTCGACCTGCAGGCCAAGATCTGGGTTCGCCTTCCGAAGGACACCCAGGTTGCCACCGCGTTCCACACTTATGAGGAGCACAAGGCTGGCACGCGCCTCGAGACGACCATCGGCCGCATCATCTTCAACAACGTCTTCCCGGACGATTACCCGTTCATGAACTACCAGATGAACAAGAAGGAAATCGGCCGCTTGGTCGAGGACGTCTGCAACCGCTACGACCTCGCCGACGTTCCGCCGATCCTCGATGGTCTGAAGGAGACGGGCTTCCATTACGCCACGCTTGCGGGCATTACCGTTTCGGTGTACGACGCGACGGTGCCGCCCAACAAGAAGGAGATTCTCGACGATGCCGAGGCCAAGGTCGACGCCATCGACGAGGATTACGAGATGGGTCTCATGAGCCCCGAAGAGCGTCACAAGCAGGTCGTCGACATCTGGACCGATGCGAACGAGAAGGTCGGCGACGCGATGTCGGCCAACTTCGACCACTACAACCCCATCTACATGATGGCCGACTCTGGTGCTCGTGGTAACATCAAGCAGATTCGTCAGCTCGCAGGCATGCGCGGCCTCATGGCCGACACGAAGGGCCAGACGATCGACATTCCGGTTAAGTCGAACTTCCGCGAGGGCCTGTCGGTGTTGGAGTACTTCATCTCCACGCACGGTACTCGAAAGGGCATGGCCGACACGGCGCTTCGTACCGCTGACTCCGGCTACCTCACGCGTCGTCTCGTTGACGTCGCGCAGGAGGTCATCGTCCGCGAGATCGACTGCGGCACCGCCGAGGGCGTGCCCTACCCGCTGTACAACGAGAAGGGTGAGCTCGACGAGAACCTCATCGGCCGTTGCCTACTCGAGTCCGCTGTGGGCACCGACGGCACGGTGGTCCTCGAGGGCGACAACTACATCTCCTCTATGGACCAGCTGGCCGAGATGGCCGCTGCGGGTATCGAGGAAGTGACCATCCGCACGGTCATGACCTGCCATGCCGAGCACGGCGTTTGCCAGAAGTGCTATGGCTGGGACCTCGCGACGGCGCGCCCGGTCAACATCGGTACCGCAGTCGGCATCATCGCAGCTCAGTCCATCGGCGAGCCGGGCACGCAGCTTACGATGCGTACCTTCCACGCCGGCGGCGTCGCAGGCGAGGACATCACGCAGGGCCTCCCGCGTGTCCAGGAACTTTTCGAGGCGCGCAAGCCGAAGGGCCAGGCCGTCCTCGCCGAGATCTCCGGCACGCTGCAGGTTTCCGGCGACAAGTCGTCCAAGACGCTCACGATCCACGACCAGGAAGGCAACTACCGCGAGTACGTCGTTTCCGCTCGCGCGACGCTGTTCCCCGGCGTGGAAGACGGCGGCGAGGTCAAGGTTGGCCAGCAGCTCACCAAGGGTTCGGTGAACCCGCACGATTTGCTGCGCCTGACCGACCCCAACACGACGCTTCGCTACATCGTTGCCCAGGTCCAGGGCGTGTACGTGTCCCAGGGCGTAGACATCAACGACAAGCACATCGAGGTCATCGCGCGCCAGATGCTGCGCAAGGTGGCCGTGCTCGACGCGGGCGATTCCGAGTTCCTCCCGGGCCGCCAGGTCAATCGCTACGAGTTCGAGAACGAGGCGAACGCTCTGATCGCCGAGGGCAAGAACCCGCCGGTCGGCCAGCCGCTGCTTCTGGGTATCACCAAGGCTTCGCTCGCCACCGACTCGTTCCTGTCGGCTGCATCGTTCCAGGAGACCACCAAGGTTCTCACCGATGCCGCCATCGAGGGCAAGACCGACCACTTGGTTGGCCTGAAGGAGAACGTCATCATCGGCAAGCCGATTCCCGCTGGCACCGGCCTTAAGCGCTACCGCGAGGTGGGCCTTACCTACAAGGGTCGCCCGACGGGCAAGGTTATCGGCGATACGCTGCCGGACACCGCTCCCGACGCGCTGCGCGAGGTGGAAGAGCTTCTGCCGCAGCCGCAAGATTGGTCGCTCGACGGCGATGGCTACCTCAACTCCATGGGGTCGAGCTACGGCAACTACTACTCGGGCCTGTCGCTCGGGCATCGCGGTCCGCAGCTTTCCGACGAGGATGCGCGCCTGTACATCTTCGACGACCTGGGCGTTTCGCAGCGTTGGGCCAACAAGTTCAGCGAGGCAGGCATCGAGACGGTCGCCGATCTGGTGGGCCACACCGAGGAGGATCTCCTTCGCATCGAGGGCATCGGCGTGAAGGCGATCGAGGAGCTCAAGGAGGGCCTGAAGGAGCACGACCTGCTCTATGTCATCGAGGACGACCTTTCGGCATCCTCCGACGACATGAGCCAGCTGCTCGATATGGTCTTCAGCCCCGACGACAACATCCTCATCGGCGGCGACGAGCCGGCGACGTTCAACACGGAAGGCGAGGACATGCTCGGCGAGGCGCTGCCTCCGCGCAGCTACCATCGCAACCTCGAGGAGCTCGACGAGCTGCTCGGGTCGGTCGGCAACTTCGGCTTCAGCTTGAAGCACGCTGATGACGAGGAAGATTCCGACGATTCCGACGAGGACGACAAGGACGAGGAATAATCACTCCGCCGCCCCCACGGGCGGCGGATCCACTTGACGCTGTGAGGCCCTGAGGCACTCAGCTTTGCCCCTGCGCATCGCGGCGCGTACCTTCCAAGTACGCAAGCGTGCGCACGGGCGATCCTGGGTACCTCGGGGCCTCTCGTCATTTTTCCGTGCAGGACAAGGAAGCCTCGCGGATAGGGGGATTGTCCCCCTCGCAATCCGCATGGGGCGCCAGGTCAAGGAAAGGCGCATATGTCTGAGAAAACGTATGTCCCCGAAGGCGAGGTTGCCCCGTCTTCGCAGATCGCAACCACAATCGAGGCGCTCGCTGCGACGATTCGCGCGCGTCGGGATGCGGGCGAGGAAAGCTACACGCACCAGCTTCTCTATGGGCCGGCCGACAAGCCGCTCAAGAAGGTGATGGAAGAGGCAGGTGAAGTGGGACTCGCAGCCAAGGACGTCGAGTCGGAGCTCGTGATGTTGAGGGCTATGGAGCACCACGCGCAGGGCCATGAAGCGCTGGTCGCTGCCGCGGGCGAGCGCGTTGATGCGTGCACCGACCACCTGCGCTATGAGGCGGCCGACGTAGTGTATCATCTTCTTGTTGTGCTCGAGCGCTATGGCATCGACTTGGATGAGTTCGCCGCCGAGCTCAACGAGCGCATGACCGACGAAGAGCGACCTTCAGGGGCGGTTCGCCTCAAGCAAGGCCACGTTAAAAGGGGTAAGTAGCCTATGGCACGTCTATTTGGAACCGATGGTGTCCGCGGAGTCGCGAACACTGAGCTCACCTGCGAGCTTGCCTATCGCTTGGGACAGGCTGCGGCCGTGTTCCTCGGCAAGAACATCGTGGTCGGCAAGGACACCCGCCTGTCGGGCGACATGCTGGAATCGGCGCTTGCCGCCGGCATCATGAGCGCGGGGGGAACCGAGCTTTCGGTGGGGATTATCCCTACGCCTGCGGTTGCGCTGCTCGTGCGCGAGCTGCACGCCGACGGCGGTGCGGTGATCTCCGCTTCGCATAACCCGCCGGAGTACAACGGCATCAAGCTCTTCGACGCCGAGGGCTACAAGCTTCCCGACGAGGTGGAAGATAAGATCGAGGAGTTCATCAAGCAGGGCGGCCTCGAGGGTGCTGCTGCTCGAGCCGAGGAGGGCGCGGAGGGCGAGGACGCCGCCGCGATGCTTCCCGGCGACGAGGTGGGCGTTGCCCTTCCTGTTGACGAGGCCTGTGAGATTTACATCGAGCATGCGGTTCAGAGCGTGCGCGCGCAGGGCATCGACTTCTCGGGTATGCGTATCGCGCTCGACACGGGGCACGGCGCCTCGTCGCTCACGAGTGCTGAGGCCTTCCGCCGCTTGGGAGCGGAGGTCATCGCCATCAACGAGGACTTCGACGGCACCGACATCAATGTGAACTGCGGTTCCACCCATCTCGAACCGCTTGCCCGGCTTATGCGCGAAAGCGGTGCGGACGTCGGCGTGGCGCACGATGGCGATGCCGACCGAGTGATGCTCATGACGCCCGACGGCACCGAGATCGACGGCGACATGGTCGAGGCCGTATGCGCGCTCGATATGAAGCGCCGCGGGTGCCTGCCCGAGGACACCGTCGTGTCCACCGTGATGTGCAACCTCGGGTTCGTCCACGCGATGCGCGACAACGGCATCACTGTCGTGCAGACGAAGGTGGGCGACCGCTATGTTCTCGAGGAGATGCGCGCGAAGGGCTACGCCATCGGCGGCGAGCAATCGGGCCACATGATCCTGCTTGAGCACAACTCCACGGGCGACGGCCTTATGACGGCTTGCCAGTTCCTCGCGGCGGTGAAGCGGGCGGATATGCCGGTGGCTGATGTCGTTTCTATCATGAAGAAGTTCCCGCAGACGCTTATCAACGTGCGGGTGCGCGACAAGCATGCGGTGGAAGGCAACGAGGCCATCGCCGCTGCCGTCGCGAAGGCCGAAGAAGCGCTTGGCGATTCGGGCCGCGTGCTGCTGCGCCCGAGCGGCACGGAGCCTGTGGTTCGTGTGATGGTCGAGGCGGAGGACGCGGACGCCGCGAAGACCCATGCCGAGGCGATTGCCGCTGTCGTTGAGGCCGAAATCTAGAAGATATCGCATATCGCCCCTGTTCATCGGGGGCGATTTCTTTCCTGGTGCTCGAGGTGAGGGAGACCCATGGCATACGAGATCATAGTCGCGAAGTTCACCCCCGACGAGCCGGATGAGCGCATCGATGCCGTGCTGCCCGACGGTGTCGTCGGCGTCGGGGCGAAGGCGTTTCGCTTCAAGGGCGAGGTGCGTTCCTTGCGCGCCCCCCAAAGCCTCATCGAGGTGGGGGATGCCGCTTTCGACGGCTGCCGCAACCTCGTGCAGGTCGACTTTCCAGGCGATGTCGCTATGGTTGGAAAGCGCGCTTTCCAACACTGCACCTCGCTGCGCGAGATAACGTTCGCTGAAACGCTCGGCTGCATCGATGACGCCACGTTCCAGGGAGCAACCTCGCTTTCCCGCATCGTGGCGCCTGGGGTGACCGAGATCAACCGCTATGCCTTTCAACGTTGCACCTCGCTTGTCGACGTACAGTTCGGAGCCCTGAAGACAATCGGCCGACGTGCGTTCGCAAGCTGCACCGAACTTGAGCGGATCGAACTGCCCGGCACGTTGAAGGTGATTGGAGAGGAGGCCTTCTCGGGATGCCAAGCCCTTCGCGAGGTCGTGATCCCCGAGAGCGTGGAGGAAATCGAGCCGCGGGCGTTTCGCGGATGCACCAGCCTCGATGCGGTCTCGATTCCCGAGAGCATTGTGCAGCGTTTTCCCGAGTCGTTCACGCAGGAAGTGGCGGCCAGGGCGGGCGTCGTGTTGAAGACCGAGCGTACGCGGCTTTCGGCAGCGTTTCAGGAAGCGCACGAGGCGGATCGGGCGGAGCTCATGGCCGATGGCAAGCGCCTGTGCGCCGAAGAGGACGAGCTACGCAAGCAGCTCGCTGGCCTGGGCATGTTCGCGCGTGCGGAGAAAGATCGGATTCAGGCGCGGCTCGACGAGCTGGAAGGCCAGCTTGCGGAGGTGCGCGATTTGATTGACGCGCTCGACAACCCGACCGACGAGGAGCTGCTCGCGATGCTGTAGCGCGCAGGGGAGGCGCGCGGCCCTCGGGGTGCGTGCGCGCCCATACGCCCCGAGCCGTCGCTCGCGAGTCCGGTGTTCGAGATCGCCCGTGTCTGTCAGCTCGGTGTTCGGGCGCTCGGGCGCGATGGCCTGCGCGGGCTCGCGGGATGCTGCTCTTGTGCCCCTAAACCTTTCTTTCTCGAAATCGACTCATCGTGGACAAAAAAGGCCGATATGTGAGGAGTAGTATAAGGCAAACTTCCTTTCGATAATTCGGACCTGGGAAAACGCCAGCAGAAGCTCGAACGAGCAATCGCTAACGAACTCGGGGACTCGCATATCGGCATTATTTGTCCCCCGCACCTCGTTTTTTCGAAAAGAAGGGTGGCCGCCGGTTCCGGCGATGGCCCTTGATGCGCTAGCTCTGGGATGCTGCCCATAAAGCCTGCTGCGTGCCGCAGCCATGAGCCAATTCGCTTCGTGTAGGCGTGCTATTTGCGGACGGCCTCGGCAGCCTCAAGTCGCGCAGCGGTATACGCGGTTCCTGAAAACTGGAAAGACAGGCTATGCAGGCTGCTCCTTCTCGATCTTCGAGAGCATCGCAATAGGGAGGATGCTGATGGCGAAGCAGACGGCCTGCATGATGAGATTGATTTCGTAATTCTCGTTGGATAATGCGGAGATCAATATCGGCAGCAGGAACGACATCGCAAGGCTGACGGTGCCGATGATGCCGCTGGCGCTTCCTGCGAAACGACTTCCGATTCCCTTCATCATGACGGGCATAGCTTGAAGGATTGGCCCTGTCATGGCTGAAAGAAAGCCACTTGCTGCCAGAACGAAGTGAAGGGAAGCATTGCCTTCGACATACCAAACGGAGAGCATTGCTGCGCTTGCAATAACATTAGCAATCATCAGATAGGGCTTAAAGCTTTTGAGATGTGTGCACAATGCAGGTCCCGCGATACATCCGAAAATGCTTGCAATGGTTACCAAGGCTGCCATGTTCCCTGCGGTGAAGCCGCCCATTCCTTTGCCTGATTCAAGTGCTTGGGGAAGCAGTCCAGCGAATGCAGTGCTGGAAGAGAGGGTGAATCCGACAGCAAGAGCTATAAGCCAGACATTGGCGTTTTTTGCCGCTACGAGGAACGTGTTAAGCGCTGGCTTTTCGGTCGGGGGATTAACGCCTTTTGGGAGGTTCTTGCCGACGATAACCCAGAGTGTCGTTACGGCTACGAGGGCGATTTCTGCAATGACGTATGCCTGGCGGACCGAGTCGTACAGTTCTCCCACTGCCTGCGAGACGACGATTCCTAGGCAGGATACTGCATAGTAGACGCCAACAGCTGTGTCTGTCTTGCTTCCAAACCAAAGGGCGATGGTCTTTACAACGTTTGTCGACAACGCCGCCATCCCGATGCCTATAAGGAAGAGCGAAGTCAATTGAAGGGGGTAACTGTAAAGGGTGATTATCCTGAGCAATCCCCCTACGCAAGCAATCACAAAACACGTTGCGACAACTCGTTTTGGGCCGAATTTATCTCCAGCGAGCCCAAAGGGGATTCCGAAAAAGACTGCTGCAAGCATGGGAACGAGAAACATGGTGGAAAAGCCAACGGAGTTGATTTCCAACATCGGCATGATATCGAGGGCTAGGGCAGATGCCTGATATTGGATGAAGTTGCCCGTAAAAGCAAGGCAGCATACCGAAAGCAGAATTGCAAAGCGCCGCAATGGCATGTCGACATCCTCTCGTTCGATTTCCTTCACTGCCCATGCTCACTGATGTGGGGGGATATGGCGATGGGCAGCGAAGGAAGATAAATTGTCGGAAGGTGATGCGGGAGGAGGGGAGCCTTCCGATTGGCTGCAGTCTGCCGAGGCGGGTTCGGCAGGGGAAATTATTCGGATTGCTTGCTTTGCTGCCGCTTAGCTTTGATTCCGGTTTCGGGCAACAGGGCGATTGGCACTACGCTCAGGAGGAACAGGATAGACTCAACGCAAAGGTTCATCGTCCAATTGTCACCAGTGATCGTCGAGACGATAACGGGAATGAAATACGAGCACAAAAGGCCGACGGTGCCGATGATGCCGCCAGCTGAACCGGCATACTTCACACCGATTTCCGGCAAATCGGGGGTCATTGCTTGGATGATAGGGCCGGAGAGGGCGGTCATGAAGCCGTTGACGACGAGTACGACCCACATGGTGGTCCCCAGGGGAAGGAACCAGTTCACAATCATGACCGCGGCAGCGACGATGGTGGTGAGGACGAGGAAGGGCTTGTTCTTGCCTAGCTTCAGTACGACGGCGGGGCCGGCGAAGCAGGCGAAGAAGCTGCCAACGGTGATGATTGCCGCCATCGATCCAGCGACCGAGGTTTCGACGCCGCGTGCGAGCTCAAGTGCGGAGGGGAGGATTGAACAGTAAGCAGTGGTAGAAGCGAGGGTCAGGCCATAGGCGAGCGCGATAAACCAAACATTGCGCGATTTGATTGCAATCTTAAGGTACTTGATGACGGGCTCGGGCTCAGGAAGGCTTTCGCCTTTGGGGACATTGCTCATGAAGAGAATCCACAAGAGTGCGGTGACGGCAAGGGCAACCGCTGCAACCAGGTACGAGACCTCGAGAGTCGGGAACATCGTGCTGAATGCCTGGGCGACGACGATGGCGACGCACGATGCTGCATAAAAGACGCCCATTGCGAGAGAGGTCTGCTGCTTGAACCAGGTTCCCAGCACCTTCGCGAGGTTGGCGTTGAGGCAAGAGATTCCGCAACCAATCAAGAACATGGCAACCAACTGGGCGGCGAAGTTCGCAATCATGAAGAAGCGAATGAAACCGCCGATGACAGACAGGATAAGTCCGACGGAGACTACGATTTTCACGCCATAGCGGTCGGCAAGCGAACCTGCAGGGATGCTCAGAAACACTGCGGTTAGCATGGGCATCAGCATAAGATTCGTAAGTCCCGCGACATCGACGCCAAGGGTGTCCATAACGACGACGCCCCATGCTGAAACCTGGTATTGCATGAAGTTTGCCATGAAGCAAATAAGGCATACGGTGAGCAGCACAACCCATCGATAACCTGATAGTTTCATTTCCTCATCCATGGTGTTTTCCTTTTTCTCTCGAATCATTAGTCGTTCAGCAGAACGCTATACATGGGGCGGAACACGGCGTCGTCTTTTGCGCGCATGTCATGTTTGACAATCCACTCATTCTCGTCGATGACCATATGAGTGCGATCTTCTGCGGTGTAGACAGGCCATTCCTCCACTCCCTCGACGGAAGGCTTGCCGGTTTTGGCGAAGTTATACCAGCACGTATTCATCTGCTCGGCGAGATATGCTGGGGGATTCGGGCCGGTGAACATGAGGCCGTTCGGGGTGTCGAGATTCTTCATGACGAAGGGAACCTCGATGGCGTGGCATGCCCCCATTCCCTCGATACGCGATTTGTAGCGGAATAGGTAGTTGTACACGGGTTTGTATTCGGACTGCTCTTCGGCCATAAGGTCCGCGCCGACGAAGAAGCCCGTGACATTCATGAAATCGGTGTAGTATTCCCCGAAATCTCTTTCGGGGTAAGCTTCGCGATACTTCTCCTCCCAATCGATTGTGTCGATTTGATCGTCGAAATGAATGGGGAATTGGCCGTGCCAGAAGCTCGGCAAATCCTCGAAATAGAATTTGAAGTAAGTGAACTCGTCTTCTGTGCAACCGATCATGATATCGATGTTTTTCGCGGCGCCTTCCTTCCATGCCTTCATCGGCTTGAGGGGAAGGAACGACCCATCGCAAGTTGGCGAGAAGATGAGGGATACCTCGTAGGTGTGCCTATCGCACCAAACCTGCATTCCGGCAAGGAGCTCGTCGGAGGTTTTCGCCAAAAGCTGTTGTGCGGTTTCGCATTCCATGATCTCGGCGAATTCCTTCGTGAACGCTTCGCCGCGTTCCTTGGTTTTGTAAAGCTGTATGGGGCCGGATTCAAGGATGGCGCGCTGGAAGAGCGTGTTCGCCTGGGGAAGGATAGCGAGAAGGGCTTGGCTAGACGATCCTGCCGATTCGCCGAACAGCGTGATGCAGTCCGGATTTCCTCCGAAGGCGGCGATGTTCTCCTTAATCCACTCGAGAGCCTTGATTTGGTCGAGAATCGCGAGGTAGCCAGACTCCTTATACTCTTCGCCACCGGGTAGGCAGTCGAGTGCAATCGAGGCGAACACGTTAAGACGGTAGTTGATGGAGACGATCACCACGTCTTTGCTTTGGGCGAAATGCTCGCCGTTGTAAAGGGGGTCGGCGGATCCGCCGGAAAAGTAGGCACCTCCGTGAATGTAAACCATGACGGGAAGGTTAGTTTTCCCCGTCCCGTTGACCCAAATATTGAGGGAGAGGCAATCTTCGCCCTGCTCGTGCAGGGAGGCTGGTTCAACCTCGTCTTTGAACTGGCATGCCGAGTGACCGAACGAGTCGCAAATTCGATGCTCGTCCGAGTCCTCCAACCTGACAGGAGCTTTCCAGCGTAGCTCGCCAGTAGGTTGCTTTGCGTAGGGGATTCCCAAGAAGGCTTCGACTCCGCTTTCGAGGGTGGCGCTCTGCATCACTCCCGTTCTGGTTTTTGCCTGCATAATTACTTCCATTCCTTTCGAATCATGCATGCGCGCAATGTTTCTTTTGGCTCGCCACGGGGAATGGTAAAGTCTTGAGGGATTCCAATGTCAAGTGATAATAAATGCGAAAATGGGACGGTTTTATGAGGCTTGATTGCTTTAAATGGCATCAAATCGGTGATATTAGCCTTAGAGTCGGTCTAGGGTTTATAGTGTTGTGAGTAGGAAAGCAATCGAGTTGTGAGGTCGGCAATGAGCGAGAAGCTGCCATTGAATATCAAGCAGACTGCTCAGCTTTATGGCGTTAGTTCCGACACGCTAAGGTATTACGAGAGCGTTGGGTTGATCGCGCCTCGGAGGGAGCGAAACTCGTATCGCGTATATGGCGAAGTTGAGTTTGCCCGCCTCAATATCATTATGTCGATGCTCGAAATGAATTTCACTTTAAGCGATATACGCGACTACCTCTCGTCGCACAGTCTCGAAAAGACCATCGAGCTCTTTAACAAGGAAATGGATCGAATTGATGAAACGATGGGTAAGCTCTTGCTAAGGCGTCGAAAAATCGAACAGTGTCTGAGAAGCACGACCGATGCCGTCCTTGCAAGCGGCGACAGCGAGCCGAGGCTGAGGCATAGGGGAGCTCGTCATTACATTGTTATCAGCGAGGATTCGGACATAAACGCCGATCCGCTGCCGTACTACACGATAAAGAAGGCCCATGAACTGGGGGTCAGTATAGACTCGCTTCACAGTATCCCGTGCTTCATCATGGACTACACTTGTCTACGATACGACGATTGCTTCGTTCCCGAAAAAGCACTGCTGACTATTGACAAGGCCGAGTACCATGATGCCCTTGTTCTTCCCGAGGGCACGTATCTTTGTCGTACTGTGAGGGGTCCTGCCCAGCTTACGCCAGCCGCTTTTGAACAAATGAGTGCTTTCGTGCAAAGCCATTCGCTCGTTCCGTGCGGTAAGCTATTGGAGTTTTGGCATGTAAGCGAATACGTCTCGGATGATGACTCGGAATACCTTCATACGCTTGAAATGATGGTTGAACAGCAACAATAGTGTCGATGAGCGTTGCCTGCCTTTGGTTTTGCGGGTTTGCTGCTTATGGGACTTGCCGTGCGTCGGTTCGCCACATTTTCCATCGCTCTCGCAAGGTGCATCCCTCTTCTTAGATTTTCTTTTTCGAAATCGACTTGTTGCGGACAAAATTAGTCGATATGTGAGGAGTAGTATAAGGCTAACTTCCTTTCGAAAAAACTGACCTGGGAAAACGTCGACGTAAGCGCGAGTGGGCAATCGCTACCGATCTCGAGGACTCACATATCGGCATTATTTGTCCCCCGCACCTCGTTTTTCGAAAAGAAGGGTGGCCGCCGGTTCCGGCGATGACCCTTGATGCACCATAAATCGGGACGCGATTAAAAAGTGTGTCCGAAGGGCGTTGACGCAGGCCAGCGCACATTTTTTGTTGCACCATTCAGTAAGAAGGCCCGCTTAGACGGGCCTTCTTACTTGCTATGACGCGCCCGCGGCAATGGGGCGAGATGTTTATTTCTTCCTGTTGGAGAGGCGAATGGCTGCGGCAAGTGCGCGTACGAGCAGGCTCGGCTTGTGCGGCGGTTGCTCTACGCGGGGCAAGATCGCCGTGGTCGTCGCTTTCTCGGCGGGCTCGATAGCATCGGGCTTGAGCGCAGGCTCGGAGGTGCTAGCCGCGTCTGCGGGAGCGGCACTGCTCGTCGTGCTCGTCGCCTCTGGAGGAACCGTGGCAGCCTCCGAGGGCACGGGAGTCGCCGTGCCCGCGCTTGTCGCGCCACTTGCGACCGTACTCGCCGCGCCTGCGGGGGCCGCAGCCGCTGCCGCGGGGGCCGTCGCCGTCACGGGAGTTGCAGGCTCAGCAGCCGCGACCGCCTCGCGCTTCTCAACCTCGCGCTTCTCTACCTCGCGCTTCTCTACCTCGCGCTCGACTTCCACCTCGGTGCTCATGCGCGCCTTAAGTCGCGCCTCGTCCATGAAATGCGCCTGCGAGTCGAAGCGAATCGTCTTGCCCTCGGGACTCACCTGCGCGAAGAACCCAAGCGGCGTGTAGCGACGGTTGGGAAGCAGCTCGCGCAGCTTCGCCGTGTCGGAAAGCGAGACGTCGATGTAGGACAAAATGCGGTCGCGCAGCTTCTCGTCGAGCACGGGCCAGGCGATTTCCACGCGCTTGTCCATGTTGCGCGTCATGAGGTCGGCGCTCGCCAGGTATATTTTCATGTTCGTGCGCGGTCCGAAGCCGTAGATGCGGCTATGCTCGAGCATGCGCCCCACAATGGACACGACGCGCACGTTCTCGGTATAGCCTTCCACGCCTGGGACCAGACACGATATGCCGCGAACGAGCATGACGGTCTTCACGCCCGCCTGCGATGCCTCCGCGATCTTGTCGATGATCTCTTTGTCGGTAACCGAGTTCGTCTTGAAGAACAGCCCGCACGGCTCGCCTTGCCGCGCAAGCTCGATTTGGTGGTCGATGTTTTTCAGGATGAGCGGTTTCACCTGCAAGGGCGCTACCCACAGCACATCGTAGTTGTCCGACACGTTCTCAAGCGCCATGTTGCGGAAGAACTCCGTCGCATCGCGGCCGATCGTGGGGCTCGTCGTGATGAGCGACAAGTCGGTGTAGAGCTTGGCCGTCTTCTCGTTGTAATTGCCCGTGCCGAGCTGCGTGATGTGCTGGATGCCGTCGTCGGTCTGGCGGGTGATGCAGCAGATCTTGCTGTGCACCTTGTAATCGCGGAAGCCGTAGATGACGTTGCATCCGGCCTGCTCGAAGCGCTGCGACCATTCGATATTGTTGCTCTCGTCGAAGCGCGCGCGCAGCTCAAACAACGCGGTGACCTCCTTGCCGTTCTCGGCGGCGTCGATGAGCGCTTCGGCGAGGTGCGACTGGCTTGCCAGGCGGTAGAGCGTGATCTTGATCGAGATCACGCGCGGGTCGCGCGACGCCTCGCGCAAAAGCTGCACGAACGGGTCCATGCTCTCGTAAGGGTAGGAAAGCAGCACGTCACCGCCTGCCGTCACCTGGTCCATGATGGGGCGTTTGCGGTCGAGGCATGCCGGCCATTGCGGCGTGAACGGCGGATACACGAGCGCTGCGCATTGCTTTTCGGAAAGATGCGAAGCTAAGCCCCAGGTGAAGCTCAAGTCGAGCGGCACCGATGTCGTGAACATCTGATGCTTCTTCAGGTTCAGACGATCGAGCAGCAGTGGCTCGAGGGTGTCGGAGAGCTCGCGCTCGCTCTCGAGGCGCACCGGAGCCAGGCGCGCGCGCTTCTTCAAGATGCGCTTCATGTGCTCGCGGTAATCCTCATCGTTCTCGTCGGTGGACTCCGTCGCGTCGATGTCGGCGTTGCGTGTGACGCAGATGACGTTGGTGTGCTTCACGGTGTACATGGAAAATACCTGTTCAGCGACCATTTCCACCACATGCTCAAGCAAGATGAAGGAAAAACCATCGCCTGGCAGCTTCACAACGCGCGCGCACTGGCGCGGCAGGGGGATGAGGCCGAGCATGGTTCCCTCGGCACCGACGTTCTGCGAAAGGGAGGCGCTCTTCGCAGGCTCCTTCGCTGGCTTGCCCTTGCTCTTCTTGCCTTTCTTACCCTTCTTCTTGTGCTCGCTTTTTGCCTGGTCTTGGGCGTTGTCGGCTTCTTCGTCGAGGCGCACGACGATGTAGAGCGCGCCGTTTTCGAGATGCGGGAAGGGGTGGCGGGCATTGATGATCTGCGGGGAGAGGAACGGTGTCACGTTGGCTTCGGCGTATTCTGCCAGGTAGGAGCGCTGCTCATCGGTGAGCTCGTCGGGACGAACGTGCGTGACCCCGACCTTGTTCAACAGCAGGCGAACCTGCTCGAAGGTGCGTTCGTAGGCAGGGTAGAGCTCGTGGCAGCGCAGGTAGATAGCGCGAAGCTGCTCGGAGGGCGTCATGTTGGACTTGGAATCGACAATGTGCTTCTTCACGAGCGACAAGTCGGTCAGGCTGCCGACGCGCACCATGAAGAATTCCTGCAGGTTGCTCCAAAAGATGGAGATGAAGTTCAGACGCTGCAGAAGAGGGACCGACTCGTCGGCGCCCTGTTCGAGTACGCGCTCGTTGAAGTCGAGCCATGACAGCTCGCGGTTCTGCAGATAGGGTGCAGGGTTGCCTGCTGCGGGAATGACCTGGTCAGATGAAGTGGGGTTGTCGTTGGCCATACAGAGAGCCTCCTTGATGTGCATGATGACGCGTTCTTGGCACTGCCCTTCATGATAACGCGCCGTGGAACGATGAGCCGAAAGCGTTACTGAGCCTTTACCCTCGAGCAAGGCGCATTGCCCAACATGCGCTCGATGAGATAGCCTTCGCGCACGCCGCGCTTGCATATTTCCAGCTTGCGGGCATCGAGCTTTTGCATGAGCGTGCTGAGGATGACGCAACCGGGCCCGACCGTGTGGATGCGCTCGGGAACGGCCCGCGCTGCAAGGTGGGCGAATTTCGACGGGTTGTTCTCTAGAAGATCGAGCAGTGCATCGAAGTGCTCGGGCGTGAGGGTTTTCGGCCGGCAGGACTCGCCGGTCATCTGGGCGTAGAGCTTTGCGGCGGCGCGAGCGCTTCCTCCGACGCCATAGAGCGCCTCTGCACGGTACTTCTTGAGGTCAACAGGTGTTTTTGCAACTTGATCGAGGAACGCGCTCTCGATTGCGCCGACCTCGTCTGCCCGGGGCATGACGAACTCCACGTATCCCGCGTAGGAGGAAAGCGATCCCTGCCCGATGCTCACGTCGTCGAAGTCGCGCCCTTCCTCGACACGGATGAGTTCGGTTGACCCGCCGCCCAAATCGACCACGGTGCCCTTCTCAATCGTGCGATCGCACGAGGCCCCGGTGAAGCTGAGATGCGCCTCGTCGCGGGCGGAAAGCAGGTTCACGGGCGCGCCGATTGCCTTCTCGATTGCACTGATGGCCTCGCGGGAGTTCGTGCAGTTGCGCAGTACGGCGGTTGCGAAGATGTCGGTGCGCACGCAGTTGAAATAGCGCGCTCGTTTCAGGTGCCCGGAGAGCACGTCGACAGCACGGGCGATGCCCTCCTGGGTGAATTCGCCCGCTTCGACATAGGCCGAAAGCCCCGCCATTACCTTGTCGTTGATGATGCTTCGGAAGTCCTTGCAGGTGATGGGCTTCTTTTTGCTTATGCCATCCTTCACGTCGAAGATGACGAGGCGCACTGAGTTCGACCCCAGGTCGATTACGCCGTAGTTTGCCATAGTGCTTTCCATTTCCCGTTAAGCTCGTTTCTTCCATCCTAACGTAGCGTCTCGGGCAATGGGGAAATCTTTACGCGTCCTTTACGCTCGCTCTGATTAGACTCCGTATTTGGGGCGGGCCAATGGTTGGTTCGCGCGAGCGGCGTATCGGCCGTCTGCCCCGCAAGGTCGAAGTGAGCTGTGACACCATGCGGTGATTGTGGGAAAATACGCAGCGAGAAAAGATAACGATGCATGTTTAGAGGTAGATTTCCATGTCAGCTCAGTTCAACATTCGCCGTGCGTCGAGTCGCATGGTATCGGTGCTCCAGCGTGAACTTGACCTGCCCCGTTTCGTCGCGGCAACGCTTGTCGGCCGCGGAATCGACACCCCGAAGGCGGCGCGCGCGTTCCTGTTTCCCTCGTTCAAGCACGATTGGCTCGACCCCTACCTGATTCCCGGGCTCGGCGACGTCGTCGACGCGCTCGAGGACGCCGTGCGGAAGGGCCATCGCATCCTCGTGTTCGGAGACTTCGACTTGGACGGCATATCAGCGACGACGGTGCTCACCCGTGGCCTGCGGGAACTTGGGGCGGACGCAGTGCCGTTCATCCCGAAGCGCTTCGAGGAAGGCTACGGTATTACGGCGGCGGCGCTCGATCGCGTGAAGACCTACGGCCCCGATTTTCTCGTGACGGTCGACTGCGGTATCGCCTGCAAGGCCGAAGTGAAGCTCGTGCAGGCGGCGGGAATCGACGTCGCGATCACCGACCATCACGAGCCCACGGACCTGGTCCCCGAAGGCGTGCCCGTTGCCGACCCGAAGATCGACTCCACGTGCCCAAGCTGCGTGCTCGCCGGTGCGGGCGTGGCGCTGAAGCTCGTGCAGGCGCTTGGCGCTCGCTTCGGCAAGCCCTACCTTTGGCGCGATTTCGTTGACTTCGCGACACTTGGCACGGTGGCCGACCTTATGCCGATGCTCGGCGAGAACCGCCCGCTCGTGATCGAGGGCATCAAGATGATGAACAAGGCTCCGCGCCCGTGCATCGCTGCGCTGCTCGAAACGTCGGGAGCGGTTGGCAAGCCTCTCACCAGCACAAACCTCAGCTTCTCGCTCATCCCACGCCTCAATGCTGCAGGGCGCATGGGCAACGCCGACCTGGCGCTCAACCTGCTCATGTCCGATGACTTCGACGAGGCGTACCGCTTGGCGACCGAGCTTGAGGGGCTCAACGACCAGCGCCGCGCGATCGAGGCCGAGCTCTCCGAGATTGCGAAGGTGCAGGCTGCGGAAATCTACCACGGTCAGCGCGCGCTCGTCGTTGCGGGCGAGGGGTGGCACGAGGGCGTGAAAGGCATCGTGGCAAGCCGCCTGGTCGGCATCTACGGCGTGCCGTGCATCCTTTTGACCATCGACGGCGACGAAGCGCGCGGCTCAGGCCGAAGCGTCGGGCGCGTGAACCTGTTCGCCGCGGTTGAATCGGCGTCTGACCTGCTTGTCCGCTTCGGTGGACACGAGGCGGCGGTGGGCATCACGCTCAAGACCAAGGACATCCCCGCGTTTACAAAGGCGCTCTGCGACTACCTCGACAAGCTGCCCGAGGACGACTTTCACCCGCTCATCGAGATTGACACGTGCATCAACCTCGATGAGCTCACGCTCGAAACGGTGGGCGCGCTGAAGCAGGTCGCCCCCTTCGGCCAGGAGAACCCGACGCCGTGCTTCCTCGCGCGCGACGTGCTGCTCACCCATTGCCGCGCGGTTGGCGCCGAGAAGAACCACTTCTCGTGCACGCTCACGAACGGCCGCACGTCGATTTCGGGCATCATGTTCCACTGCACCGACATCGACATGCTCATGGCAACCGACAGCGTGGTGAACGCGGCGTTCCAGGTGGAGATCGACACTTGGCGCGGGCGCAAGTCGGTGAAGGCGATGCTGCAGTCCGTTACGCCTGCTCGCACGTGCCCTGCGCTCGAGGCGTGCCTCGAGCCGGAGAACCTGTCGTTCGCGGCCGACCTATACGCCACGAGCGATGCGGAGCTTTGCGAGGATTGCTGCGAGAGCCCCGAGGACATCGAGGCCTATGAGGCGGAACGCGAGAAGAACCGCGCGCTATGGGAACAGAAGGCGCAAAGCGACCCCGACGCGCTCGAGGACGCGGTGGTGCGGGCGATCATCGGCGACCGCGAGCTGCACAAATCGCAGCGTGTGGTGCTCTCGAGCCTTCGTGCTGGGAATTCCGTGCTCGCCGTCATGGCGACGGGGCGCGGCAAGTCGCTCACCTTCCAGGTTCATGCGGCATGCGAAGCGCTCGCGCACCATACGGCGAGCCTGTTCGTCTACCCGCTGCGTGCGCTTATCGCTGACCAGGCGTTTCACATCAACGAAGCGCTCGCGCCCTTCGGGATCAACGCGTGCACGCTCACAGGGGAAAGCGCGCCCGACGAGCGCCGCCAAGCCTTCGCGGGCCTGGCGGACGGCTCGGTCGACATCGTGCTCACGACGCCGGAGTTCCTCGTATGCCACGCTCCCGAGTTCGCGGCTACCGGCCGCATCGGCTTCGTCGTGGTTGACGAGGCTCACCACATCGGTCTTTCGCGCGCGGGCCATCGCCCCGCATATGCGCAGCTCGGAAGCGCTATCGCGCAGATGGGCAACCCGGTTGTGCTCGCGCTTACGGCAACTTCGGACGAGGCTGTCACCAGTGATATCGACCGTGTGCTCCCCGTGGCGGGACATGTGGTGGACGACACCATGCGCACGAACCTCCATGTGGTCGACCAGCGCAACCTGCGCAATCGCGGCGACTACCTGGCGACGCTCGTCGCGCAAGGCGAGAAGAGCGTCATCTACGTGTCCTCGCGCGAGCAATCGGTGGCGCTCGCCCGCAACCTGCGCAAGCGCGTACCGCAGATGGCGCCGCTCATCGGCTTCTACAACGCGGGCCTTTCGCGTGCCGAGCGCACGCGCGTCGAGGAGCTGTTCCGCACGGGCGCGATCGCGGTGCTCGTGGCCACGTCGGCGTTCGGCGAGGGCGTGGACATTCCCGACATCCGCAACGTCGTGCTCTTCCAGCTGCCGTACAACGAGATCGAGTTCAACCAGATGAGCGGCCGCGCGGGGCGCGACGGCAAAGACGCGCGCGTACATTTGCTGTTCGGGCGCTCGGACGTGAAGCACAACGACCGCATCTTGCAGGACATGACGCCCGATCACGATGTGCTTGCCGAGGTGTACCGCACGTTGCGCACGTGGCAGCGCAAGACGCCCGGCGAGTTCTTCGAGATGGCCGATGGCGAACTCGCGCACATCGTGAGCGGCACGGGCTGCGAGATCACGGCGGCGTCGGCGGCGTGCGGCATCGCGGTCTTCCGCGAGCTGGGGCTTATCGAGACGCATGTGGCCTACGCGTCGGGCGAGGGCGCGCGCATGGTGCGTGTGAAGGAAGGCGCCGGGCGCGTGGAGCTGACCGACAGCGTGCGCTATCGCGAGGGCTTAGGCGAGCGCGACATCTTCAAGGCCTTCTACGAGTGGGTGATCGACTGCGATTGCGCGCGCCTCGAGCAGCGCGTGTCCGGCCCCATCACCCCGCAGATGAAACCGCTGCATCTGAAGTAAAGGGAACAATCTGAAAGGGAAAACAGCCGTATTACCAGGTGTTTTACGACTTCCTATCCTGCCGCACATTGACGCTTCGGCATGTCTCCACGTATTATTATGTCAGCCTGAGGACAATGCGATACCCGCATCGAGAACGAAACGTCGGTCGGCCTTGCATAAGGCTGGCAGCTGCCTAAGACAAAGGAGACGCTATGAGCATCTCACGGCGTGTTTTCACAACCCTTGCCGCACTTGCGCTTGCGTGCAGCTTCTCCGGATGCGCGGGGCAGGCTATCGACCAACCTCAACCTGGCAATGATGCCGAAATGCTCGCTCCGTTCTCTATCTCGTTTCTTTTACCAGACGGTAATCCGGCGGCCGACATTAAAGTTGTTTCAGGTTGCCTGGCTCAGCCGACGAACGAGATTGCCGAATTGCATACCACCGACGAGACGGGAACGATAAGGTTCGAGGCGCTTGTTCCGCAGACGGCGCACTTCTATGTGTTTCCTTTTGAGGGCTTCGATCCGGAGCAAAGGAGACGATGTAGACGCCTGTGTGATATGAAGCCTTGTACTTGCCTTGCACGCCATTAGACAATATAAGATAACGTATACCATTTGCATATAAGAATAAATGCGATATAAAAGAGGTAGCTCTGCTGTCGATGATAGGAGGTAGATGTAATGAGAAAATCGCTTTGTTTTAGATTGTTGCTCTTATCACTCTCGGTTGCTTTGTTTGTGCCATGCGGTTTTGCGCAGGCCTATACTCTTGGTGATTGCAAAATGAATACTCAGATATGGTATAGAGCCTCATCGGTGTTCACGGACACCACGAGATCGGAAATGAGAAGCTGTATGGCTCAATGGAATGAGTATCTTCCAGAATGGCGAAGGGTTTGCTATAACAGCGATGTTCACTATATGACCTATCGCCCGACAAGTAGAGATGGCAGTAATTTCATCTATAAGCTGCCGGACAGTGATCCGACGAATTTGGCAACAAATTATTATTGGTGGAACGGATCGGGGTACCTGCTCGAGTCCGATATTAACATCAATTACAATCAGCCTTGGGATAATGGCGCTGTTGTTGGCGCGTATGATGTAAAGAGTGTGTTCCTTCATGAAATTGGGCACACGGTTGGCTTGGGACACTCCCTTGTCCGAGAAGCAGTCATGTTCCGTACCTTTCCGACAAATTGGGTTCGAACCACTTTTTCATACGATGACCTAAATGGGCTTGCGGCTCGTTATTAAGGGGTGAATCTTTATGCTTATTCAGGCGAAAACCGGAAAGAAAAAACACAGCGCACGATTGATTTTCCTGTTTGGCATGGCAATTTGCTTGGCGAGCTTCTCCGGATGCGCGGGGCAGGCTCAGTCAGGTGATTCTTCGGGCGCTTCCTCTTCGAGCGATTCGGAGGCGGCCGAGGCGAATTCTAAGGAAGCTGTGCTGCATGTGAGCGCCCTTAGCGCTGCGTGTAGCTTCGATTCGCTGCGCGACGATTCCGACCTTATCGCCGAAGGCCGCTACCTGGGGAAATCCGACCCCATTCTGGTGATTCCCGTCGTTGGCGGCATCGATGCGGCAATGTATTATACGGATTACTACTTCGAGGTCGACAACGTTTTCAAAGGTGAGGCTCTCACCGACGACGCCGCATCGCGCGGCTCGTCCGTCATCTCCGTTCGCATGAAGGGTGGCGCTGGCGACAGGGTGGCTGTCGTGAACGATGATGCTCCCGAACTTGAGGAAGGGTCGAGCTACCTGCTTTTCCTCTATCGCGTTTTGGACGGCCTCGATGGCAACACTGAAGGGAACCACTACTATTCGTTCGGCGACAAGCTGGGCATATGGGAAAAGGATTCCGCAGGAAACTTTGCGAATGCCGAGGTCGGCAGCGTAAGCGCTGATTCGCTCGCCGTGATGCCCATAAGCGACGCCGCTCCCGCTTCCGAACAGAACCTCGCATCCGAAGACGCGATGATCGACGACGTTCGCGCGCTCTATAACGAGGGTCAAATCGATAAGAAGACGCTCGATGCGTACGAGGAGCTGTATTCGGCGTCGCGCAACGGTTTCGCTACGGTGGGAACCGACGACGACGTGCGCGCGTTCGAGGAGGCGATGGTGGAATCGTCGGCAAGCCAAAGCTCGTAGCGAACGCCTTGCCCGCGCGGGGCACGACCAGTTTCCCCAAGTCCTCTTTTCCCTTTGACGAATCGAGTAGAATGAAGTCACTACGATTTAGTTTCAAGGGAAAGGAGGACTGACATGAGCACCAACGGCCGCAACGGCAGCGATGACGAGATAATGCTCGGCGAGTCGCTCAAGTCGTCTTCCGAAAAGCAGACGGTTGATGATGTCATGCTCGGGCGCGCGTACACGCCCGAGAAATCGTTTTCGGTGGCGCCTCGTCCCACCGAGGTGGGGGAGCTTCACTCGACGGAAACCCCGGAAGAGCGCTTCGTCGAGCTGCAGCGCCTGACCGATGGTTACCTGACCGACGACGAGCGCGACATGCTCGAGCGCGCGTTCCGCTTCGCCGACGCGGCGCACAAAGGCGTCACGCGCAAATCGGGCGAGCCCTATATCATCCACCCGGTCGAGGTCGCCATCATCTTAGCGGACTTGCGCATGGACGGCGAGACGCTGTGCGCTGCGCTTCTTCACGACACGATCGAGGACACCGACGTCACCTACCAGGACGTGGCAACCGAGTTCAACGAGAACGTGGCCGCGCTCGTCGACGGCGTCACCAAGATTACGCGCATCGAGGTGGAAAGCCTGTCGGACAAGCAGGCGGCCACCATCCGCAAGATGTTCGTCGCCATGAGCAAAGACATCCGCGTCATCGTGATCAAGCTGGCCGACCGCCTGCACAACATGCGCACGCTCTCGGCGCTCAAGGAGGATCGCCGCATCTTCAAGGCGCGCGAGACGCTCGAGATTTACGCCCCCATCGCGCACCGCCTGGGCATCAACTCGGTGAAGTGGGAGCTTGAGGACCTTTCCTTCTACTACCTCGAACCCAACAAGTACAAGCAGGTCAGCCGCATGGTCACCGAGTCGCGCGCCGAGCGCGAGCAATACTTGGGCGAAGTAATCGACACGCTGCACGACGAGATGAAGAAGGTCAACATCGTCTGCCAGATCATGGGCCGTCCGAAGCATTTGTATTCCATCTACCAAAAGATGGTGAACAAGGGCAAAGGCTTCTCTGAGATCTACGACCTCATCGCCGTGCGCATCATCGTGAAGTCGGTGAAGGATTGCTACTCGGCGCTGGGCGCGGTGCACACGCTGTGGCACCCGATGCCAGGGCGATTCAAAGACTACATCGCCATGCCGAAGTTCAACATGTACCAAAGCCTGCACACCACGGTCATCGGCCCAGCTGGCAGGCCGCTTGAGGTGCAGATTCGTACCGAGGAGATGCACCGCCAAAGCGAATACGGCGTGGCGGCGCACTGGCGTTACAAGGAAAAGGGCGAGAAGGCCGACGCCGCGCTCGACCAGCAGCTGGCATGGCTGCGCCAGATGGTCGACTGGCAGGACGAGACGCAGGATTCGCGCGAGTTCCTGAAGGATTTGAAGGTCGACCTAGCGCCGACCGAGGTGTTCGTGTTCACACCGAAAGGCGAGGTCATGAGCTTGCGGGCGGGATCAACGCCGGTCGATTTCGCCTACGCCATTCACACCGAGGTGGGCAACCACTGCGTGGGCGCGAAGGTGAACGGCGCCATCGTGCCTCTGACCTACGAGCTGCAGCTGGGCGACCGCGTGGAAATCCTTACGCAGAAGAGCGCCACGCCTTCGCGCGACTGGCTGAACATCGTGAAGACGCCTTCGGCGCGCAACAAGATTCGCGGGTTCTTCAGCAAGGCGAGCCGCTCCGACGATCTGCAGATAGGCCGCGACCGCTTGACGCGCGAGATGAAGAAGCACGGCATCGGCATCTCGAGCGCCAACTCGATGCGCGCGATCAAGACGATTTCCGAGCACATGGGTTACAAAAGCCCCGATGACATGCTCGTCAACATCGGCACGGGGAAGGAAAGCCCGCAGCATGTGGGCAATCGCTTGTTGAAGCTGCTCGTCGACGACGGGAACGAGGAATCGCGTGCCGGCGCGCTCGGGCAGTCCGAGACGAGCCCCGGTGTCATGCCCCCCATGATCACAAGCGTCGTCTCGCCGAAGCGCCGCGAGGCGCACAGCTCGAACGGCATCGTCGTGAAGGGCGTCGATGACGTGCTCGTGCGCCTGTCGCGCTGTTGCAACCCGGTGCCGGGCGACAAGATCTTGGGCTTCGTGACGCGCGGCCGCGGTGTGTCGGTGCATCGCGCCGATTGCCCGAACGCCGAGGAGCTCATGAAGCACCCCGAGCGCATCATCGAGGTGGAGTGGGAGAAATCTGCGCCGTCGAGCACGTCTTACAAGGTGGAGATCTACATCGAGGCAATCGACCGTTTGAACCTGCTGCGCGACGTCACGGTGGTCCTCTCCGACATGGGCGCGAACGTGCTGTCCTGCAATACCATCTCGCACCGCGACGGCATGGTCGAGATGCGCTTTTTGTTCCAGGTGTCGGATATATCGCTCATCGATGCGGTGCAGCGCAAGCTACTCGGGCTCGAGGGCGTGTTCGACGCCCATCGCATGCTCCCCGGGCAAGGGGGGAATAAGAAGTAATGGTCGTTCGTTCGCAGGCGCGGTGGGCGCGTGCCTCGCTTGAGCCTGCCTGCGGACTGTTCCTATCGAAAGGTTGAGGCGATGTCACTTCGAGTGGTGAAAAAAACGTGCGTTGACGTGTGCTTTCTCGTGCAGGGAATGCTCGAGAACAACGTGTACTTCATTTCGGACGGCGAGGCGACGATGGTGGTCGACCCGTCATCGGACGCGGAGGAGATCATGCGCGCGCTCGACGGGCGCGAGCTTGACGCGATCGTGCTGACGCACTGCCACTCCGATCACGTGGGCGCAGCGGCCGACTTGCGCCGCCTGACGGGTGCGACGGTGATTGCGTCGAAGATCGATGCCCCCGAGATTTGCGGGGAGAAGCCCATCTCTCGTGACAATTGGAAGTTCAAGACCTGCCCGATCGATTTCCGCGCCGAGGACGGCGATGTCGTGGAAATCGGCAACATGGCATGGAAAGTGATGCTAACCCCTGGTCACACCAAGGGTGGCATGTGCTGGTACCTCGTGCCGCAGTTCGGCAACCACGAGAGCGGCGCACCTGTTCTCATTTCTGGCGACATGCTGTTCGAAGGGTCTGTGGGGCGCACCGATTTCGAGGGCGGAAGCATGAAGGAGATGCGCGCATCGCTTCGCAAGCTGGCGTTTCTGCCCGACGAGACGATCGTCCTTCCCGGACACGGCAGGCAGACCACCATCGGAGCCGAGCGGAGCCGCACCTTCGCGCAGTGGGCGTAAGAACCCGCCGATTGCGCCGCTGCGGGGCTTTCTGATATCGTCTGCGGCAATTCGCGCGAATCGTGTTGGGAACTCAGTAAAGAACACGTTAAACTCTGGGCGTTTGAGCGTCAGCGCGACCTCTTCCCGGGGCTCGCGTTCTTCCGGTCAATTCGCTTAGCGAAAAGGAGTCGATGAATGGGCAAGAGGCACCATAAGTACGACTATTTCAGCGCGTTCGAGAGCCTGTCAGAGCTCGCGGTCGATGAGGCCGACCTGCTCATCAAGGCCATTGAGGACTTCTCTACGGCCGATGCGCTCAAGGAGACGATGGAGAAGGCGCACGCCATCGAGCACAAAGGCGATGACATCAACCACGACATCTTCCGCAATGTGGCGACTGATTTCATCACGCCGATTGACCGCGAGGACATCATCGGCCTCGCCCAGGCGCTCGACACGATCATCGACGAGCTTGAAGAGGTCATCCAGCGCTTCTACATGTACGACGTGCATTTCATGCACAAGGACGCGCTCGAGTTCGCGCAGCTGCTGAAGAAGGAATGCAAGGCGCTCAACAAGGCCATGGGGGACTTCCGCAACTTCAAGAAGTCCAAGAAGTTCAAGTCGCTCATCATCGAGGTGAACACCTACGAGGAAGAGGCCGACCAGCTGTTGATGCACGTCATCCGCGATTTGCACACCACCGATTGCGAGAACACCATGCGCGTGATGGTGTGGTCGCGCATCTTCGAGCACATGGAGAACTGCGCGGACGCGACCGAGCACGCCGCCGACTGCATGAGCACCATCCTGTTGAAGAACGTGTAACGCGCAGATATAGCGCGCAGCGTGACGACGGCTCGCCAGGCGCAGGAAATATCGAAAGCGAACGGGGCCTCATCAGGAAATGATGAGGCCCCGATTTTTCGAGAAGGCAGATTGTCGCGCCCGCGCCCTTACTCCACCGCGAGCAGCTTCGCCTCGACGGGCTCGCCGGAGAAGTTGAGGTCGCGCGTGATGCTGCGTGCCGCCTCCACATCGAAGCTGTCGGCGTCGAACAGTGAGCTCACCTCGTCGAAACGCTGCTGCGCCTTCTCGTAGCGGTCCCAGAAGCTGTCGGTCGACTTCTCGTGCGTGAAGGGATTTTCCCAGGTGGCGTGCTCGCGGTTGTCGTACGCGCACGTTTCCGCCAGGATCGCGCGGTGGCTCATCGCACGGTAGAACGAGTATGGGCGCACCAACTCCTCGATGCGCGCGATGGCCTCGCGCTTCACGCCAGAGCCCGAATGGAAGAGATGCTGCACCAGGCGGAAGCAGCGCACTGCGTCGCCGAACGCGTTGCGCGGGATGATCTTGCCGAACACGGAGAACGCCATGTTCGCGTACAAAAGCGAAACGATGCGAAGCATGCGATCGGAACCCTTGAGGATGTTCACGGCCGGGTTGAACGTCGCCACCGTTTCGCCGTGCTTCACGGTGAGCACCATCTCGTCGTACTCGCTCTCGATGACAGCGTGCACCTCGTTGCCGTCCGCGCGCGAAAGGCCCGGCTCGCCCGCATCGCACAGCTGGAACTCGTGGAAGTACACGAGCGGATGCATGGTCGAATCGAGCACGTAGTGGCCCAGGAACCCAAGCGCGTAGGCACGCCCGACGGAGCGGTCCGCTTCATCGAGTGCATCGACCGCTTGCTTGAAGGCGACGAGTATCTCGTTCGGTTTCTCCTTGTGCATGATGTTCCCAAGTCGATGGACCGACGAGAGCAGGGGATTGGCGATGGAATAGAACAGCGGGTCGGGCCCTTGGTTTCCCAAGAGGAATGCCTCGGCCTCGTCCTTCGTTCCGCCGATGGAGGAGAAATGACGCGCGTAGGCGTCCTGCCCGAACGTGTCGTGCGTGATGATTGCCGGCATAGTCTGAACTCCATCCTTTGAGCCCCTGACGGGAATTTTACTGTCGCTAAGTAGAGCATCATATACAATGATGAGCGGCTTGTTAACGTCCCCCATGCGTCTTTGCGTACGTTTTACATAGGCTGCCATGATGCGTGAGCAGGGACTTTCCGAACTTTGAGTGAAAGGCGTTGCGTTGTCGCGCACCCATATGACGAAACCCGAGCGTAGCTGGGTCCTCTACGACGTGGGCAATTCCGCCTACGTGCTTCTTGCATCGACGCTTATCCCCATCTATTTCTCAGCGATTGCCGACCCGAATTCTTCTGCGGTTGTGGCCTGGGGATACGCCTCGACGGTGGCCTCGCTTGTGCTGGCGTTGCTCATGCCGTTCCTCGGCAGCCTCGCCGATCTGAAGGGCAACAAGAAGAAGTTCCTTGCCGGCACCATCGGCACGGGCGCGGTGACGCTCGCCGTGATGGGCATTCCCTCCGACGCGATGGTGTTCCTCGTGATTTACGTGGTGTCGTCGGTCATGCTGAACGCGTCGCTCGTGTTCTACGACGCCTTCCTTGTGGATGCCGCGTCGAGCGAGGAACGCTACGATGAGGTGTCGTCGCAGGGGTACGCCTGGGGATACATCGGGTCGTGCGTGCCGTTCATCATCTGCTTGGTGCTCGTGCTGTTCGGCGAGAACTTCGGGATCGGGCAGCTTGACGGCATCCGGATCTCGTTCGTCATCACGGCGGTGTGGTGGCTCGCGTTCAGCGTTCCCATCTGGCGCGACGTGCACCAGACGCACTACAAGCCGCGCGAGGAGCATCTGTTCAAGAACACGATTGCGGGCCTTGTGGGAACGTGCAAGAAGATTTTCCACGACCGCAGGCTCATGATGTTCATGCTGGCGTTCTTCTTCTACATCGACGGCGTGCACACAATCATCGCGATGTCTACGAGCTACGGCACCGACTTGGGCATCAGCTCGACGAACCTTGTGCTGGCGCTTCTGGTCACGCAGTTCGTGGCATTCCCCTCGGCGATCGCCTACGGGCGCCTTGCGGGGCGTTTCGGCACGAAGAAGATGCTGCTCATCGCCGTGTTCGCGTACTTTTTGATCACGCTGTTCGCGGCGTTCTTCCTGCGCAGCGCTGCCGAGTTCTGGGTGCTCGCGATTTGCGTCGGCCTGTTCCAAGGCGGCATCCAGGCGCTCTCGCGCAGCGAATTCGGCAAGCTCATCCCCAAGGAACACGCCAACGAGTACTACGGCTTCTTCGATATCTTCGGCAAGTACGCAGCCATCATGGGCACGTTGCTCGTGAGCGTGTTCACCCAGTTGACGGGTTCGAGCTCGATCGGCGTCCTTTCCGTGGCGGTGCTGTTCATCGTCGGCTTCGTGCTGCTTTTGAAGATGCCCGAGGGCGCGGCGGTAGGAGAGTAACGGCCGAGGCGCCGCTTGTGGGACGTGTTCGGCGTGCGGCGTGCAAGCCGCCGGTGCTCCGAGCGCATGACGGTCTACGCTCAGATCGGGATCGCATGCTTCCCCCGCGCGACGTGCGGCTTGGTGTACTCGGCATGGAAAATCGCTCGCTCGTGTACGGCTCGGGAGTGTATCCCGAGCCGTTTGGTATAGTGGCGCAAAGGTTTCCCTTTCAAAAGAAAGATCGAGATGTCGTTAGTCGTATGCAAATTCGGGGGGACGTCGGTCGCGTCGCCCGAGCGTATCAAGATGGTCGCGAACAAGCTCATCGCCAAGAAGAAGGCGGGTGACGATGTGGTCGCCGTCGTCTCGGCGATGGGAAAAACGACCGATGAGCTGGTGGGACTTGCAAACGCGCTCAACACGAACCCTCCAGCGCGCGAGCTTGACCGCCTCCTTTCGACCGGCGAGCAGGTGTCGATGACGCTTCTGGCCATGGCACTCGAGGCGCAGGGTTATCACGCCATGAGCTTCACGGGCCGCCAGGCGGGCATCCGCACGGACGGGACGCACAACAAGGCGAAAATCGTCAGCGTGCGATCCGACCGCATCATGGAGACGGTCGACAAGGGCATCATCCCCGTGATCGCGGGCTTCCAGGGCATCGACGACAACGATGACATGACCACGCTCGGCCGCGGCGGCTCCGACACGACGGCAGTGGCTGTGGCCTGGGGAATCAATGCAGACGTGTGCGAGATTTATTCCGACGTCGAGGGTGTTTTCACCGCCGATCCTCGCGTGTGCCCGCGCGCCAAGAAACTCGACCAGATTTCCTACGACGACATGCTCGAACTCGCTGGCGCGGGCGCTGGCGTGCTCCAGATGCGCGCCGTCGAGTTCGCCCGCAAATGGAACGTCGTCATCCATTCCCGTTCGGCGTTTTCCGACGCCGAGGGCACGTATATCAAGGAGGCTCCCGACATGGAGGAAGCGGTAATCACCGGCATTGCGCACGACACGTCCGAGGTCAAGGTCACGATTCGCGGCGTTCCCGATATGTCGGGCGTGGCGGCGAAGCTGTTCAGCGCGCTGGCATCTAACCAGGTGAGCGTCGACATGATCATTCAGAACGTGTCGGAGTCGGGCATTACCGACATCAGCTTCACCTGCCCGGGCGGCGATTTGTCGCGCGCCCGCGAGACCGTCGAACGCATCGTGCCGACCATCAACGCGCGCACCTACATCGTCGACGAGGACATCGCGAAGGTGAGCCTGGTGGGCACGGGCATGAAGTCCTCGCCGGGCGTTGCCGCGAAGGCGTTCGAGACGCTGGGCCAAAACGACATCAACATTCTGGCTATCTCCACGAGCCCGATTCGCCTGTCCGTGGTGGTCGATGCCGCGCAGGCCGCTCAAGCGGTCCAGTGCCTGCACACCGCCTTCGGTCTGGATTCCGACAGCGTGTTCGTGGAAACCCAGCTTTCGGCGGAAGAAATCGCCGCCAAGATGAACAAGGGCCGATAGGGAGGTAAACATGGCTTGGACGAAGGTTATCCCTGCTCATCCAGTTGTTGCTGTTGCAGGTGCGACGGGCGCTGTGGGAAATGAGTTCCTGAAGGTCTTGCATGACCTGGACTTCCCTGCAAGCGAGGTGCGCGCGCTCGCGTCTGCGCGCTCGGCTGGCAAGAAGCTTCCCTTCGAGGGTTGCGGCGACGTTCCCGCAGGTGAGCTCACTGTACAGGAAATGACCTCCGAGTCGTTCGATGGCGTCGACATCGCGCTGTTCTCCGCAGGCTCCGATGTTTCCAAGGCGATGCGCGAGGCCGTGGTTGCCGCGGGTGCCGTCATGATCGACAACTCGAGCGCATTCCGCATGGACGAGGACGTACCCCTGGTGGTTCCCGAGGTGAACCCGGGCGACGTGTCGTGGCACTCGGGCGTCATCGCCAACCCGAACTGCTCGACCATCCAGATGGTCGTTGCCCTGAAACCCCTCTATGACCTGGCGAAAATCACCCGCGTCGTCGTTTCGACCTATCAGGCGGCAAGCGGCGCCGGCGCATCCGCCATGGCCGAGCTCTACGACCAGACGCGCGAGTTTCTGGGCGGCACGCCCGACGACGAGCTCACGGTGTCGGCGTTCCAGCATCGCATTGCTTTCAACTGTATCCCGCACATCGACAAGTTCCTCGACGACGACTCCACGAAGGAAGAGTGGAAGATGGTCGCCGAGACGAAGAAGATCATGGGCGATGCGGGCGTGAAGGTTGCCGCTACCTGCGTTCGCGTTCCCGTGCTGCGCTGCCACGGCGAGTCCGTGAACGTGGAGTTCGCCGCCGACGTGACGCCCGAGGCTGCCCGAGAGGCCCTCGCTGCAGCGCCTGGCGTCACCGTGATGGACGACCCCGCGAACAACGTGTACCCGATGCCCGGCCTGCTCGCGGGCACGAATGACACCTACGTGGGGCGCATTCGCCGCGACGACACGGTCGACCATGGCCTTTCGATGTGGGTGGTTGCCGACCAGATTCGCAAGGGCGCAGCGCTTAATGCCGTGCAGATCGCGCAGCTTTTGCTTCCGAAGGATTAACGGTGGATTGTCCGGCCGAGCGTCGGGCCAGGATGGTATACTGAACGCGTGCAAGGTGGCTCGCCGCTCCTACGGCAGCTACCCCGGTTTCAAGTTTTGAGCTTGTGGGAGTAGCCGTTTCCCGTTTTAGCGGGGGCGGCTACTTCACTTTCTTAAGCGTAACGAAAGCTCGATAACCGCTATCACAACCAGACAGAATGTGAACAATTCCGTATAGGTAACCATGAGCAACCTCCTAATGGGATAGGGGGTAGCCCGCCACCTTGCACGAGTGTAGTGTATCATATAAAAACGAACTTGTGTTCGTGTACTGAGTCTGTATAATGCTCCTATGACAAAAAAGCCGAGAAAGATACGCCTTGACGAACTCCTTGTTGAGCAGGGAGTTTTTCCTGATGCAGGCACGGTTTTGCGCGCTGTTCTCGCGCATGAGGTGAAGGTTGACGATGTGTACGTCACGAGTGCCGCGGTGAAGGTGGCGCCCGATGCGGAAATCGTTGTGCGCGGGCGCAAGCAGTTCGTTTCGCGCGGAGGGCATAAGCTGCAGGGTGCGCTCGACGCGTTCGGGCAGGACGTGCAGGGGCTGAACTGCATCGACGTCGGGTCGTCAACGGGCGGCTTTACCGATTGCCTTTTGCAGGCGGGCGCTGCGCATGTGGCGTGCGTCGACGTGAACTACGGCCAGCTCGCTTGGAAGATTCGCACTGACGAGCGCGTGAGCGTTTTCGAGCGCACGAACATCAAGCTTGCCGATCCGGGGGAATTGGGCGCGCCGTTCGACTTGATCGTGTGCGATGTGAGCTTCATCGGGCTTGCCGTGCTGGCTCCCGCTTTCGCGCGCTTGTCGCGTCCAGCGAGCGACGGCGCGTCGGCGAGCGTGTTCTTAGGGCTGGTCAAGCCCCAGTTTGAGTCCCGTCACGACGAGACGGACCACGGCATCGTGCGCGATGAGGCAGTGCGCGCACGCACGGTGGAAGAGGTTCGCTGTGCTCTTGAGCGCGAGGGTTTCGAGGTGACGGGCACCATCGAGTCGCCGATCAAGGGTGCGGAAGGGAATGTGGAATACCTCGTCCGTGCAGTCTTTCAAGGCTAAGACGCGACTTTCCTTGGCGCGGCCTTCTCGCAGGGGATCTTGTCGAGCCTTCTCTGTTCGCCCAGCTTCGCGTGCTCGGCTCGTCCGCCTTCGGGGTTATACTGTTCTCGGCAAATTGCAATCGACCGAAGGAGTTAGCATGAACGGGCAGGAATACCTCGACCTTCTGAAGGCGCGCTACTCGGTGCGCTCTTTTTCCGACGTGCAGTTGACCGACGCGGAGCTCGATGTGCTGCTTCAGGCGGCGCAGCTTTCTCCTACGGCGAAGAACTCGCAGCCGTTTCGCCTTTGCGTGGTGCAAAGCGCCGAAGGCCTTGCGAAGATCGACGAGGCGACGCGCTGCCGCTATGGCGCGCCCACGGTGATAATTGGCGCTTACGATACCAGCGTGTCAGCGAAGGGGCTCGGCTATGAAACGGGCGACTTCGGCGACATCGACACGTCGATTGTCCTCACTAACATCGCGAACGCCGCAGCTGCCGAAAACCTTGGAAGTTGCTGGGTTGGGGCGTATGATTCTGCGATTATTCGAAAGAATTTCAATATCCCGAACAATTATGTGCTCGTAGACCTTATGATGGTAGGGCACAGTGCCGAGGATGCTGAACCGAGTCCTCGCCACGAGCAAACCGAGCCGCTCGATACCTTGGTGGTTCGTGAAACGTTTTAACGAACCCGCACGGGTTCAGCTACATAGCCCTCACTCACGTCGCAACTGATGAAGGGCTGAAGGCGTCGCTTGTAAAGCGGCGCCTTCTTTTTTGGCGGGGCTTCCCGAAGGGGCCGAAAGACTCTTCTGGGAAGGTTGAACGTCTTTTTCGAGAAGGCGCTGACTGCCAGGGGATAATGTCGAAGGCCTCATCCAGGAGGGGGCCGGGATTATCCCGAAAGGTGCCGGGGTCCGCCGGATGAGGCTTTCCGAGAGCGGATTTTCTCGGAGGGCTTCGGCTATTCTCGAAAGGCCTTGAAGGCATGAAGCGAAAGGGTTTTACCATGCGGTTGACGATGCTCGGCACCGGCCACGCGCTGGCGACGAAATGTTACAACGCGTGCTTCGCGCTACAGGACGACGCGATGGGGAAGGCGCCGGGCCGCACCTTCCTCGTCGATTCGGGCGGCGGGAACGGCATCTTGATCCAGCTCGAGCGGGCGGGCATCGATTGGCATTCCATCCACGATCTGTTCGTCACCCATACCCACGTCGATCATCTGCTCGGGTCCGTTTGGATTCTCCGCGTGGTGTGCTACGGCATGGAGTGCGGTAACTATCAGGGGGAATTCCACTTCTGGGGAAACGATGAGGTCGTGGCGGCCGCCGATAAGCTGGCACACATGCTCTTGCGTCCGAGCGAGTCGGTGTTCATCGGCAAGCGCGTGTTCCTGCATGCGGTCGAAGACGGCGACACGGCGCAGATCCTCGGGAGCCCCGTGACCTTCCTCGACATTCACTCGACCGGATCGGCCAAGCAGTTCGGGTTCGCTGTGGAATATTCCGCGGGCAAGGTGCTCGCCTGCAGCGGAGATGAGCCGCTGACCAGCGAGAACTTTTCTCATGTCGAAGGGGCGACGTGGCTTGTCCACGAGGCCTACTGCCGCCACGTCGACATCGATCGTTACAATCCGCACCCGATTCACCATGGGACCGTGCGCGAGGCATGCGCGACGGCGGAGCATCTCGGGGTTGAGAACCTCGTGCTCTACCATACGGAAGATGACGACCTGGCACATCGCAAGGAGCGCTACCTTGCCGAAGGCCGCAGCGTGTACGGCGGCAACCTCCACGTGCCCGATGATTTGGAGGCATTCGAGCTGTAGCGGACGTTTGCTTGATACAATATGCCTCACGTATGCAATGACCAGGACAATAGGGAGTCTATCGAATGGCCGAATTTATTTACCAGATGTACAAGGCGCGCAAGGCGCACGGCGACAAGGTGATCTTGGACGACGTCACGCTGTCGTTCTATCCCGGCGCGAAAATCGGCGTGGTCGGCCCGAACGGCATGGGCAAGTCCACGCTTTTGAAGCTGATGGCGGGCATGGAGGAGGTCTCCAACGGCGAGGCGCGCCTCACGCCCGGCTACACCGTGGGAATCCTCCAGCAGGAGCCGCCGCTCGACGAGGACAAGACGGTGCTCGAGAACATCGAGTTCGCGTTTGGCGATGTGAAGGCGAAGATCGACCGCTTCAACGAGATCGGCGGGCTCATGGCCGAGCCCGACGCCGACTTCGACGCGCTCATGGCGGAAATGGGCGAGCTGCAGGATGCCATCGACGCAGTTGACGGCTGGGATTTGGACAGCCAGCTCTCGCAGGCGATGGACGCGCTGCAGTGCCCCGACCCCGATATGCCGGTGAACGTGCTCTCTGGCGGCGAACGCAGGCGCGTGGCGCTCTGTCGTTTGCTGCTTGAGGCGCCTGACCTGCTGCTTTTGGACGAGCCGACGAACCACTTGGACGCTGAGTCCGTCCTGTGGCTCGAGCAGTTCCTCCACAAGTACCAAGGAGCGGTGCTCGCCGTCACGCACGACCGCTACTTCCTGGACAACGTGGCCGAGTGGATTTGCGAGGTCGATCGCGGGCATTTGTACCCCTACAAGGGCAACTACACCACGTACCTCGAGACGAAGGCCGCGCGCTTGGCGTCGCAGAAGCAGCGCGACGAGAGGCTGGCGAAGCGCCTTTCCGAGGAACTCGAGTGGGTGCGCTCGTCCCCGAAGGCGCGCCAGGCGAAAAGCCGCGCACGTCTGGAGCGTTACGACCAGATGGTGGCCGAAGCCGCGCAGTCGAAGAAGGTCGACTTCACCGAGATCCACATTCCCGCAGGTCCGCGCCTTGGTGCGAACGTGCTCAAGGTGGATGGGCTCTGCAAGAGCTTCGGCGATCGCGTGCTCATCGACAACCTGTCGTTCGAGTTGCCGCGCAACGGTATCGTGGGTGTGATCGGCCCGAACGGTGTGGGCAAGTCCACGCTCTTCAAGATGATCGTCGGCAAGGAGCAGCCGACCTCGGGTACGCTCGAGCTGGGCGAGACGGTGAAGCTCTCCTATGTCGACCAGGGGCGCGAGGGCATCGACCCCAACAAGAACGTGTGGGAAGTGGTCTCCGACGGGCTCGACTACATGATGGTGTGCGAGACCGAGGTGCCGAGCCGCGCATACGTGGCAAGCTTCGGCTTCAAAGGCTCTGACCAGCAAAAACCCGCCGGCGTTCTCTCAGGTGGCGAGCGCAATCGCCTGAATTTGGCGCTCACGCTGAAGCAGGGCGGCAACCTGCTGCTGCTCGACGAGCCCACAAACGATCTGGACGTCGAGACGCTTTCCAGCTTGGAGAAGGCGCTGCTCGAGTTCCCCGGATGCGCCGTCGTGACGAGCCACGACCGTATGTTCCTCGACCGCATTGCCACGCATATCCTCGCGTGGGAAGGCACTGACGAGAACCCGGGCAACTGGTTCTGGTTCGAGGGCAACTTCGACAGCTATCAGAAGAACCGCATCGAGCGCTTGGGCGAGGAGGCATCGAAGCCGCATCGCCTCCATCGTAAGCTGACGCGGGACTAGCCGGACGATGTCGAAGCCGATTGCGGCGCTGCGGGCATGGTTCGACGGCTCGTGGGACAATGCGTGCCTGCGCTGCGGGATGTGCTGCTACGAGCGGGAAGTCGGTGAAGACGGCTCTGTCGGCATCGACTTCTCGGCGCCGTGCGAGTTCCTCGACGAGGACTCGCGGTTGTGTCGCGTGTACGATGAGCGCTTTACGCGATGCGAGCGCTGCCGGCGCTTGACGCCCGCGGTTGCATTGTTCGGGAAGCACCTACCCCCGACCTGCGGATACGTGCTGAGGTTTCGCTAGATGAGGAATGCAGGGCGCACGGCTGCATCAGAAGCAACCGTGCGCTTTTCTGCTTGTCGAAGCTGTTCTCCAATGATGTCCCGGGAGAATACCTAGCATTGCCGAGCGGGATTGGGAAGAGGCTTATTCCGCATCAATCCATTTCACGGTGTATGATTCATCGAGGCTATTGCCGATGTTTTTCACGTACTGCTCGAGCAGTGTTTTCGCACGGTTGCGAGCGGAGGCGATCATCGTATCATCGGCGTGCGCGCGATCTAAGGTATCTTGCTGGGCTTTTGAAATCGCCTCTTTGCGCTCGTCGTCGGTTACCGATGAGAAAAATCCGTTTGCATCAAGTGGATTGGAAATCGAATCGGCTTTGATGTTCGGCTCGGTAAGAACCTGACCTTGAGGAATCGTTATTGCCACCACGCCGTTTTCGTCAGGCTTATCGATATGGACTTTACTTGCGTCAATGCCGAAGTCGACCGTCGCGTCGTATTCAAACCACTCTTGCTTGCCATTTTGCAAATCGATGAACCATACTTTGTCCGACTCGCGTTCGATTTTCGCAACGTTGTGGTAGGTGCACTCGAACGTTGCGAGTTTCGCTACCTCACTCGCATTGCTGAAATCAGCCTCTTTTTGTTGCCATTGGCAGCCACTCAAAGAAAATGCTAGACACCCTAAGATCGCAATCACTGCAATCGCGCTAGTCTTCTTCATAAGAGTCGTCCTCTTCCTGTTCTTCGGATTGATCATCGGGAGCATTGTCTTGTCGACTGGATTCATCGTCGGGCCATGTAATGCTATAGCCCGTTTTCTCGGTTACGGGCACAAGCAGGGCTTCCATAGTTCGGCGCATGTTCTGGTTCGCCGTATACAAAATGCCGCCCGCTGATGTGACTTCGGCAAGGACATCTGCCTTGCAAATTGAAATGACATCTTTCAGATTTGCTTTTGGGTTCTCGGGAAGATAATCGAGCGTTGTCGTGTCGATTGATGGATCACCGATTTCCGGTTCGGGCAGATGGGGCGTGATGGTTTTGGCTTCCTCGTCGATGTCGAATGTAATCGCGCTCATGTCATACGAAGCGCTTATCGTTGACTCATAGTAAACATGGTATTCGGCTTCGCCTTTGTCGTTGCATTTATCGGCAATGCCGTTATAGCGATACTCTGCAGTTGAAAGCTTGCTCGCATTCACGATTTCCGTAAGTTGACTCGCTGTGAGATAGGTTGTTTTATTCAACTTCGATTGAATAACGGGAACGCCAATGACGATTGCGACGATGATAATTACCGCACACGCGCCCGCAATAGCTAATTTCACTTTGCGAGGCAAACCGCTGATTATACGTCCTGCGCGTTTATCGCCTTTTGCCACAGGAACCTCCTTTATAATTCGATATCAAGCAAACGCTTGGATTTGATTTCGTTTTACTCGCAATTTACTTCAGCGACATCAAGGGTGTCGGGAACTTCCTTGCCCTCAGCCAAATCATCCAAATACCCCTTCAATCTATTGCACATTGGCAAAAAGGTTGCAAGAGTTATTCCTCCTGAGAAAATCGCCCCAATTCCCGGAATTGCTTTCGCGACCCCTTTCGCGAAAATATCTTTCGTCATTTTGGCGCCGATAAGCGATGCCACCTTTTTCACGATTGGATATATGACGCCCTTTGTCAGCGCCTTTTGAGGAAGTTTTTTCACGGCCTGACGTGCCATCATCTCGGCAACTTTGTGGATACCATTCACTGCAAGACCCGAGGCGAACATGGCGCCAAGGAAAAGCGTCAAAACATTCTTCGTCCCCTCATCAACCGTACCGTCCCTATTGAAGAAATCAGGCCATCCGTAAAGATATGCAAGTTTCTGGGTTATTCTCAGCATATGCGCGATATTTTGCGTGGCATCCGCAGGTATGGTTGCCGCCATTGCAATTCCTCCCGGAATTCCCGTCGCGGCTGAAACAAGCGTTACTTTGGTCGTTTCATATTGAATAGCCTCATCGGCAAGCTTGCCGATGGTCGCTCTTGAAACCCCCGCGTCAATGGGTCCTTGTTCGACTGCCGCGTCTATCAAGGCATCCTCGCAGTAGTTTTGCAACGCGCTTCGTAGATACTCTTCCCTATTGATTTTAACGCCGGGAACTCCTAGTGCTGCTACGAGAACGTTTTGGAAGAAGTCTTCTGGGTCGATTTCCTCATTCGAGTTGGATGGGGTTTCAGAAGTGGTCCGGCCGATTCTTTCACCGGCGTTTTTCGCAATCAGCTCAGCTCCAGCAGCAATTGTCTTTGCTGCTCCGTCGGCGGCTTTGCCGAGCATTCCAATCGGATTGTCCCCCATGTCGCATCCTTCCTCGGAAAGGCAAATGGGCAGAGCCGCTACATGCGCGTCATCTGCCCATTCGTTCTTTGACTTGCTATAGCATATCATCAACTTGATTTTACCCCATACCATGCAGGCATGGATACATGCGAACGCAAAAGAATGCTCGGTGCCGCAATTCGACGCGAGCGGGAGAGGCAGGGCCTCTCCCAGCGCAAGCTTGCTCTGATGGCCGGCTCGAATCAAACGCATATTTGGGAAATCGAGAACGGCGGCGTCAGTATTGGGCTTGATTTGCTGTGCCGTATCGCCGACAGTTTGGGCGTCGAGGTGCGCGCGCTTATCGAATTCTAAGCAGTGTATACCTTGCTTTCGATGATCGCCTGCGTAGCGGCGAATCAAGCTTCCCGTTCAACGCTTTGCTGATGGGGCCTTCAGCTCTAATCACCAAGCACTTTCGACAAATCGTAGTTATCGTTGTAGAACTCGCTATACACATCGGAATAGGTGCGGTATGTATTGCTTTGGGCGTCGGATATCGTGCGATACAGACTGCTTTGAGCATCCGAGATTGCGCGATACACGCTACTTTTCGCGTCGGATGCTTCTTTGTAGGAAACGGTATTGTAGGCATCCTTCATCACGCTATCGTAAAATGTGCGATACACGTTTTTGTACGCATCGGTGTATACCGAGCGATACAAGTTGCTGAACGCGTCATCGTATACCGCGCGATAGAAAGCCGTCATGGAATCGCTTATGTCGTTCCAATCCATGGTGGGTGCTTGCTGAGCGAGCAATGTGTAGTATTTCGCGGCATTCTCATCGGTGCGTGAAATCAGCGCTTCGGTTTCGGCTTGCGCGTCGGCTAACCAATCCGTAAGCATGCTACTGTTTTCGACGTAATCGGCGTAGGAGCCGCCTGCCTTCGCTTTGGCATCGTCAAGCTTTGTCGTGATATCTGTTTCGGTCGTCTCGAAATCGTTTTCAATAGCGTCGACGATTCCGTCAAGCGTCGTCGCGTCTGCTGTGACTGGCGTTGTGCCCCCTTGCACCGTTTGCTGTGCGGATGCATCGTCGCTTTCGGCTTGCTGAGCGGTGTTCGTGCAGCCTGCAAACATGCAGGACACCGCCACTGCGAGCGCGCACATTGCGAGTCGATTCGTCTTTCTCATGGTTATCTGTCCTTCCTTGTTATTCGGCGTGTCTGCCAGACGCGCTTTCTTCCATTCCGATTAGCGTTGCTTCGAGCGACGCATTCGCAAACGAGTGCGCCGCGGGGCCGAGCCATAGCTCGCAGGTAAGCGCTACACCTGGGGCGTTTATCGTCTGGGAAAGCAGCTCGCATGCATCGAGTGGGGTTAGCCCGCATGCTTGGGCGCATTCTCCTGATGCTGTTGTGCATATACGTTGCGCTTCGTTTGAGCTCGGAAGCTTGCCCGCCTTGTGAATGTCGGCAACTCCCTCGAGCATGTCCGAAAGCAAGCCTCTTGAAGCAAGCTTCAGCGCGACATGGTCATCGCATGTGCGTCGAGCGCTTTCCCCAAACACTGAATCGATCAAGCCGGCAAAGATTGATTGATCCTCATGCGCAAGTGCGCACTTCAGCGCACGAGCTGCCATAAGAGCGCCAGCCTCGGTGTCGCGAGCCTCTCGCGCACGTTGCTCACATAGCTCGAGGGCACTCGTCAAGTCCGCCTTGTCTTCGCTCGGCGCAAACTCGCGGCAAGCTTCTTCGAGCGTTTGCGACCGCCTTCGGGCTTGTGCCAGCAAGAAGAGTTTCGCCACGTCGGCCACTTCGTACACACGCCAGCCCCATGAGGTGTTTCGTGGCCGAACGATTCCGATTCCGCCCGGGCCTTCGTAGCATGCGCGCTGAATATCGCGACGAGGCAAATCGATGAGGGCTTCTACTTGGGAAACCTTCCAACCACTCGCAAGCTCATCACGCATTCCCTGCCCTCCTTTCTTCCAGCTAATCTGTTCAACGGGTGAACAGCAATAGTCTTTTCGTCCGTCGACGCATTTCTTTTCCGTCGTCATGTGACGCCCTTCCTCGCGATAAGGACAAGGTCATCGATGCCTTGTCGCTATAGGGCGTGTAAAAAATGCGTGGTGGCGTTGTGCACGTCTGCTCTCGGGAAACGTTGACGCGTGCGGGCATGCGGCCTCCGCGGTGGGAGAAGATGGTGTCGGCGTGGCTGTTCACGGGCATGACGGGGGCGTATCCCAGAAAAGTGTCTACGAAGCTTGACCGACACGAAGACGGTCTTATCTTCTAAATAGCAGTAATTGAATTAGAGGCGATTTAGCGAAGTATTTAGTTGATTTAGAGGCATAATCGATAAAAATTGGTTGAGTTAGAGGCTGTTGAATGTGCGCGGGTAAAAAATGCGGGGCTTTCAGAATACCGAAAGCCCCGCATCGTTTTTTTGTCATATCTCCCAAAAGCCCTGCTCGAAAAACCATTGAGTAGGGATGTGCTCGCTCAGGCGCACAGTATGAGAACTGACAATCTGTCGAATCGCTAGTTCTTCAAGCTGTTGATCGGGGCGGGCATGCGGCCTCCGCGGTGGGCGAAGACGGTGCCGGCGTGCCCGTTCACGGGCATGACGGGGGCGTATCCCAGAAGGCCGCCGAACTCCAGTCGGTCGCCGACCTTCTTGCCGATGGCGGGGATGACGCGCACGGCGGTTGTCTTGTTGTTGATCATGCCGATGGCGCACTCGTCGGCGATGATGCCGAAGATCGTTTCCACCGACGTGTCGCCGGGGATGGCGATCATATCGAGGCCAACGCTGCAGACGCAGGTCATGGCCTCGAGTTTCTCGAGGGAAAGGGCGCCTGCCTCGGCTGCGCGGATCATGCCGGCGTCTTCCGACACGGGAATGAACGCGCCTGAAAGACCGCCGACGCTCGACGATGCCATGACGCCGCCCTTCTTCACCGCGTCGTTGAGCATGGCAAGCGCCGCCGTAGTGCCCGGACCGCCGCACTTTCCGACGCCGATGGTTTCCAGGATCTCCGCGACCGAGTCGCCCTCGGCTGGCGTCGGCGCGAGCGACAAATCGAGGATGCCCTTCGTCACGCCCAGGCGTTTGCTCGCCTCGCGCGCCATGAGCTCGCCTGCGCGCGTGATTTTGAAGACGGTCGCTTTGATCGCTTCCGAGATGGCAGTCATGTCGGCGTCCTTCGGCATGTTGGCGAGCACCGAACGCACAACGCCCGGTCCCGAAACGCCCACGTTCACGACGGCATCGGCCTCGCCCGAGCCGTGGAACGCGCCCGCCATGAAGGGGTTGTCTTCCACGGCATTGCAGAAAACGACCAGTTTACCTGCGCCGATGCACTGGCGGTCGGCGGTTGCTTCGGCGGTCTTCTTCACAATGCCCGCCATCTTGAAGGCGGCGTCCATGTTGATGCCCGCGCGCGTCGAGCCTACGTTCACGCTCGAGCACACGAAGTCGGTCGCCGCGAGGGCGTCGGGGATGGAGTCCATGAGGTTGTTGTCCGCGCGCGATGCGCCCTTGTGCACGAGGGCGGAGAAGCCGCCGACGAAATCGACGCCGACGACCTTCGCGGCCTTGTCCATGGCCACAGCGATTGGCGACAGGTCGCGGGCGTCGGTCGCTGCGCAGATTTCGGCGATGGGCGTCACCGAGATGCGCTTGTTCACGATGGGAATGCCGTATTCGCGCTCGAGTTGTTCGGCGGTGGGAACAAGCTGTTCAGCCGCGGTGGTCATGCGATCGTAGACCTTGCGAGCCATCGTGTCGATGTCCGAATCGGTGCATCCTCGCAGGTTCAGTCCGAGCGTGATCGTTCGGATGTCGAGGTGCTCCTTGTTCACCATCGCCAGGGTTTCGGCGATTTCGGCAGGTGTGATTTGCATAGATGCTCTCCCTCTCGCGAATGGGCGTTTTTGAATTGCGCGTGGGCTGTTGATTTCTTCGAACAGGATACCTTTTTTCGGAGGGGAAACGGCAGCCGTCACCGTTTTAGCGGGAAAAACGGCGCTGATTTGGAGCGGCGGGGGAAGGTGATTCGGCTGCGTCTTGGCCGGCCCCTCTTTCTCCATACAAAACCTGTGTAAACACGGCGTGCATCCGTTGCCATTCGCGAGCCAGCTCGCTACAATCACACTATTGAACAATATGTTTATTATTGGTCGGATTGTTGAATGGGGGTGGAGCTTATGGCATGTTCGGCGAACGAAGGTGCCGCTTCCGAAGATCGGCGGATCACGCGCTCGAAGCAGGCATTGCGCGAGGCTTTTATCGAGCTGACGGAGGAAAATGGGCTCGATGGGTTCTCCGCAAGTGACCTGTGCGCTCGCGCGGGGCTCAACCGCGGCACGCTCTACAACATCTTCGGGGACAAAGACGGGCTGCTTCGTGCCCTCGAGGGCGATATCATGGCCGAACTCGAGGCTCTTCAGGCCAAGATGCAGGCAATCGGCCTGAGAGACGTTATGCGCTACCGCGTGAGCAAGCGCCCGATGCCCTTTTTGGTGGAGCTGTTCGACTGCCTGCGTGAACAGGGCGACTTCCTGCATGCGGTGATGGGCCCTAAGGGCGACCCGAGCTTCGGCCCCCGCGTGCGCGATGCACTGTGCACCGAAATCATCCAGACCATCCTGCACGAGCGCTACCGCAACAATCCCGAGCCGTTCGTGCAATATTACGTCGCGTTCTACGCGAGCGCGTATCTGGGGGTCATCACGCGTTGGGTCGAAACGGGCATGCGCGAGAGTTCCCAGGACATGGCACTTATCGCGATGAAGCTCTTCTTCATCAAACCGGGCGATCCGATCAAGCTGTAAACGAAGGCGATAACGATGGAAGACGAAAACATGAACAATCAGGAATTGACGGCGGACGAGAAGGCGTCGCTTAGCGCATGCTCGGGCGAGGGTTGCGCGCCCCGCACCACAACGGTTGATGCGACTCCGGTTGGGGAACCCGTCGTGAAGGACGCGCTCCATATTGGCATCGATGTCGGCTCGACGACGGTGAAGCTTGCTATTTTGGACGAAAACAACCAGGTCAAGTACTCGGTTTACCGCCGTCATCACGCTGACGTGCGCGCAACGATCGTGGAAGTGCTCTCCGAGGCTGCCGAAGGCTTCGGCGATGAGCGCATGACGATTGCCATCACTGGCTCGGGTGGCCTGCTTTTGGCCCAGTGGCTCGGCATCGAGTTCGTGCAGGAGGTTATCGCGAGCAAAACCGCGGTCGAGACTTTCATCCCCAAAACCGACGTGGCCATCGAGCTCGGCGGCGAGGACGCGAAGATTATCTACTTCGAAAACGGCATCGAGCAGCGCATGAACGGCACCTGCGCGGGCGGTACGGGTGCATTCATCGACCAGATGGCGGCACTTTTGAACACCGATGCGGGCGGCCTGAACGAGCTTGCGCAGAATGCGACCACCATCTATCCCATCGCCTCGCGCTGCGGCGTGTTCGCGAAGACCGATGTGCAGCCGCTTTTGAACGAGGGCGCGCGCAAGGAGGACATCGCCGCGTCCATCTTCCAGTCCGTCGTGACACAAACCATCTCCGGCCTCGCATGCGGCCGACCCATCCGCGGTTACGTGGCGTTTTTGGGCGGTCCGCTGCAATACCTTCCCGAACTGCGCAAACGCTTCTACGAGACGCTCGAGCTCGACGAGGAGCACCGCATCGTGCCCGACAACGCGCACCTGTTCGTGGCAAGCGGCTGCGCCATCGCGGGCGCGGCGAGCGAAACCGTGCGCGCCGAGAGGCTCTCCGACGTGCTCGATCGCCTGAAGAATCTGGGCGACATCCAGGGCTCCGAGGTCGTGCGCCTGCCTCCGCTGTTCGCAAGCGACGCCGAGCTCGACGAGTTCAAGGAGCGCCATGCCGCCGAGTGCGTGAAGCGCGAGAGCCTCATGGATTACGCGGGCGTTGCCTATCTGGGCATCGACGCGGGCTCGACCACGTTCAAGGCGACGCTCATCGACGAGGAGGGCAGCCTCCTCTGGTCGCACTACGTGTCGAACAAGGGCGACGTGCTCGGATGCGCGAAGGCAGCCATCGCCAAGCTCTACAATGACATGCCGGTCGATGCCGAGACGGGCGAACCGCTCATCACCATCGGGCATGCCACGGTCACCGGCTACGGCGAAGCGCTGCTCCTTGAGGCGCTGCGCGTCGACTCGGGCGAGATCGAGACGGTCGCGCACCTGCGCGGCGCTCAACAGATGCTTCCGGGCGTGGAGTTTATCCTCGATATCGGCGGCCAGGACATGAAGTGCCTGCGCGTGAAGGACGGCGTGATCGACCATATCATGCTGAACGAGGCGTGCTCGTCGGGTTGCGGCAGCTTCATCGAGAGCTTCGCGACGGGCCTGAACCTGGACGTTTCCGAGTTCGCCAAGACGGCAATCCATGCGGAAAACCCCGTTGACCTGGGAAGTCGCTGCACCGTATTCATGAACTCCCGCGTGAAGCAAGCGCAGAAGGAAGGCGCTACGGTGGGTGACATCGCCGCGGGCCTGGCTATCTCGGTCATCAAGAATGCGCTGTTCAAGGTTATCAAGATTCGCGACCCGCACGATGTGGGCACGAAGGTCATCGTCCAGGGCGGCACGTTCTTGAACGATGCCGTGCTGCGCGCGTTCGAGCAGCTCGCGGGCGTGCACGCCGTGCGCCCCGACATCGCGGGCAACATGGGCGCCTACGGAGCCGCGCTCCTCGCGCGCGACCGCTACCGCAAGCAGCTCGCAGCGCTGGAATCCAGCCACGACCAGGCGGGAGACGCCGGCGAGCGGAGCGAAGGCTGCGAAGCTTCTGAGCGTAGCTCGACCGCGGCTTCCGCCGCCCCCCAGATCAAATCCACGCTGCTTTCCCTCGAGCAGATCGAATCGCTCGCTCCCACGCACAAGACCGTGCGTTGCAAGGGCTGCTCGAACGCCTGCCTGCTCACGGTGAACGATTTCGGCAAGGACGAGAACACCGGCAAACATCGCCGCTTCATCACGGGCAACCGCTGCGAGAAGGGCGCCGGCGCGCTCGACAAGAAGTCGCAGCAGGTGCCGAACCTCTTCGAGTACAAGAGCAAGCGCCTGTTCGACCACTACACGCCGCTTTCCGCCGACAAGGCCCCGCGCGGCACGGTGGGCATTCCCCGTGCGCTCAACATGTACGAGAACTACCCGTTCTGGTTCACCTTCTTCACGAAGCTCGGATGGCGCGTGGTGCTTTCCGACCCGTCCACGAAGAAGACCTACGAGGCGGGCATCGAGTCCATGCCGTCGGAGAGCGTGTGCTACCCGGCGAAGCTCTCGCACGGCCACATCATGAACCTGCTCGACAAGCATCCAGACTTCATCTGGTTCCCCTGCAGCAAGTGGGAGCGCCAGGAAGACGACACGGCGGGCAACCATTTCAACTGCCCGATCGTGGCGAGCTATGCCGAGGCGCTGCGCCTGAACATCGATGAGCTGCGCGAGTCGTCGACGCAGTTCCTGAACCCGTGGCTGCCCTACGACAAGAAGGAGCACCTGAAGAAACGCCTGATGGTTGAACTTATCGAGGCGCACCCTGAGCTCATGGGCGAAGGTGTTTCCGCCCCGACGCAGGCGGAAGTGGACGCTGCGGTCGACGCTGCCTGGGCCGAAGACGAGGCGTTCAAGCGCGACATGCGCGTGAAGGGCACCGAGACCCTGAAATGGATGGAGGAGACCGGCACCCACGGCATCGTGCTGGCGGGCCGCCCCTACCATAACGACCCCGAGATCAACCATGCCATCCCCGAGCTGCTCACGAGCTTTGGGCTGGCGGTGCTCACCGAGGACTCCATCGCGCACTTGGGTACGCTCGAGCGCCCGATTCGCCTGGTCGATCAATGGATGTACCACACGCGCCTCTATGCGGCGGCGAAGGTGGCGACCGAGCGTCGCGACCTCGACCTCATCCAGCTGAACTCGTTCGGTTGCGGCTTGGACGCGCTCACCACCGACCAGGTGCAGGAAATCCTCGAGTCGGCGGGCAAGGTGTACACCGTGCTTAAAATCGACGAGGTGTCCAACTTGGGCGCTGCCCGCATCCGCGTGCGCAGCCTCCTTGCCGCACTGAAGGATCAGGCTGATGAAGAGGCCGAACGCACCGCGACGCCCGCTAGCTGCCCCGCGTGCGACATCGAGATCTCGCCCGCCGCCGTCCCCGACGCGTTCAACGAGAAGGCTGCGCCCGAGGCTCAGGAGCGCATGCGCCAGCGCGAGGGCGCCGACACGGAGTTCCCGCGCGCGGTGTTCACCGAAGAGATGAAGGAGCAGGGCTACACCATCCTGGCTCCGCAGATGGCGCCGTACCATTTCGAGCTTCTCGTGCCCATCTTCAGCCGCTTCGGCTACAACGTCGAGCTTCTGCCGAGTGTGGACCACGGCGCGGTCGACGCGGGCCTCAAGTACGTGAACAACGACATCTGCTACCCGTCCATCCTGGTCACCGGCCAGATTATGGAAGCCGTCATGTCGGGGCGCTACGACACCGACAAGCTTGCCGTGCTCATCACGCAGACGGGCGGCGGTTGCCGCGCCACCAACTACATCTCGCTTATCCGCAAGGCACTGAAGGCTGTGGGCCTCGCGCACATTCCCGTGATCGCCATCTCGTTCAAGGACTTAGGCGAGCACAACCCCGGCTTCAAGATCACGCCGAAGATGCTGCTCCAGGCCGTGTACGCGTTGCAGTACGGCGACGTGCTCATGCAGTGTCTCTATCGCACGCGCCCCTACGAGGTGGAACCCGGTAGCGTGAATCGCCTGTTCGACCACTGGATGGCCACGTGCAAGGGCCAGTTGGAAAGCGGCGAGTCGTACGGCCGCTTCAAGCGCACGATCCGCCAGATCGTCGAGGACTTCGACACGCTGCCGCTTCAGGGCGAGGGCACCAAACCGCGTGTCGGCGTGGTGGGCGAGATCCTCGTGAAGTTCCATCCCACGGCGAACAACCAGATCGTCGACGTGATCGAGCGGGAAGGGTGCGAGGCCGTGGTGCCGGGGCTCATCGAGTTTTTCCTGTTCGGTGTTGCAGGCGGCATTTTCCAGAAAGATCCGCTCGGGCGCAGCTCGAAGGGTGCACTTGGGTCGAAGGTGGCGCTTTCCGCCATCAAGAAGTTCCGCGCACCGGTGAACAAGGCGCTCGCCGAGTCGTCGCGTTTCAACCCGCCGGCAAACATCTATGAGCTGGCCGAATATGCGAGCGAGATCCTCTCGCTGTGCAACTCGATGGGCGAGGGGTGGCTGCTCACCGCTGAGATGGTGGAGCTTATCAAGACCGGCGCGCCGAACGTGGTGTGTACCCAGCCGTTCGCGTGTTTGCCGAACCACGTGGTCGGCAAGGCCGTAATCAAGGAGCTACGCCGCCGTTATCCCGAAAGCAACATCGTGGCCGTCGACTACGATCCGGGTGCGTCGGAGGTGAACCAGCTCAACCGCATCAAGCTGATGATTTCGGTTGCGAAGGCGAATCTGGTGGAGAAGGAGTCCGAGGCCCGCGCGGCACGCGACACCTTCGTGAACGCCGACGGGTCGCACGGTAAAGCTCAGGATGCGGGCAAGCTCGAGGTGGAAACCGAGCTCGCGTAAGCGGGATGCGGGTGTCGCTGTGAGTTGATCGGGCGTTTCTCGTGCGCGGGGCACCTGCTTCCCGCCGAACACGAGGCGGACGCTTTGCAGTTGATGCGAGGCGCCCGCTTGCCGCCGCATCGCGGTCGCTTTGTTTCAAGTCTGTTTCCAGGTTGTCATAACCATGTTGCAGCTTGAAACAAAGCGCTCGAGAGCCGATACACTACGTCATAGGCTGCCATTTTGGTAAAACGGCAGCCCTATAGACGAAGGATCGCATATGAACTATCAACTGAGCGAACAGGCGGGGGCGCCTCGGTGTGAGGCTGGGCAAGGGGCATGCACAGCTTGCGAGGAGAAGCAGCCCGCGGCGGGTCTTTACCGCGAATCATACGAGCACGACGCGTGCGGCATCGGCGCATTGGCGCACCTGAAGGGCGAGCGCAGCCATGCCATGCTGGACGATGCGCTGTCGGTGCTGGTCAATCTCGAGCACCGCGGAGGCACGGGCCTCGAGCGCAACACCGGCGACGGCGCGGGCGTGCTCTTTCAAATTCCGCACCGTTTCTTTCGCAAGGAAGCGCAGAAGGAAGGCCAGCTTTTGCCAGGGGAAGGCGACTACGGCGTTGCCATGCTCTTCTTCCCGCACGATGACGAAGTTGGCGTGCGCGACGCGAAGCGCGTCTTCGAGGAAGGTTGCGCGAAGTGCGGCGTGCCCTTGATGTTCTGGCGCGAGGTGCCGGTCGATCCGCACGACCTCGGCAGCACCGCGCAGGCGTGCATGCCGACCATCCTGCAGGCGTTTTTACGTCGCCCGGAAGGCGTTTCCGCAGGCCAGGATTTTGAACGCAAGCTCTATGTGTGCCGTCGCACCATCGAGCGCGCGGCTGACGCGAACCCGGCGCTCGCGAACAAGATCTTCTACGTGTGTTCGATGTCGAGCCGCACCATCGTCTACAAGGGCATGCTCGTGGCGACCCAGATGCGCCGCTTCTTCACTGACCTGAACGACGCGGCGGTCGAGACCTCCCTTGCGCTCGTGCATTCGCGTTACTCCACGAACACGACGCCGTCGTGGGAGCGCGCGCATCCGAACCGCTACATCATCCACAACGGCGAGATCAACACGCTGCGCGGCAATATCTCCTGGACGCGAGCCCGCGAGCCGAAGCTCTACAGCCCGGTGCTCGGCGAGGACCTGAAGAAGATCCTGCCAATCATCAATCGCGAGGGTTCCGACTCCGCCATCTTGGACAACGTGCTCGAGTTTCTGACGATGAACGGCCGTCCGCTCGACCGTGCCGTCACCATGATGATTCCCGAGCCGTGGGACAACAACGATCGCATCGACGAGAAGCGCCGCGCCTACGACGCTTACCAGTCCATGCTCATGGAGCCTTGGGACGGGCCTGCCGCCATCGCGTTCACCGACGGCCGCATGCTGGGCGCCGCGCTCGATCGCAACGGCTTGCGCCCGGCTCGCTACTACGTTACGCGCAAGGACTGGCTCATCCTGTCTTCCGAGGTCGGCACGATCGACGTCGATCCCGAGGACATCCTGCAGGCGGGGTGCCTCGGTCCGGGCGAGATGCTCGAGGTCGACCCTGACCAGGGGCGCGTCATCTGGAACGACGAGATTCGCAACCGCTACGCGAACGAGAAGCCCTATCGCGATTGGCTTGGCGAGGAAATGCTCTCGGTCGACGATCTGCCCCTGCCCGAGCCTGCCGCCCTTGCCGCCGAGGAGGACGCAGGCGTGTCCTTCACACGCCGTATGGCCAAGCTGGGTTACCACTTCGATGACATCCAAGAGCTCATCCGCCCCATGGCGAACAAGGGATCGATTCCGCTTGCGTCCATGGGCACCGACGCGCCGCTTGCGTGTCTCTCCAAGAAGACGCGCAGCTTCTTCGACTATTTCAACCAGCTGTTTGCCCAGGTCACAAATCCGCCGATTGATGCATTGCGCGAAAGCTTCGTCACCTCGACGGTGCTCTACGTCGGCAACCATGGCAACCTCTTGGAAGATTGCCGCGACACCTGCCGCCTCGTGCGTCTCGAAGGCCCGATGCTCACGCACGACGAGTTCGACCGTCTGTGCTCAATCGACCGCGTCGGGTTCAAGACGGCGCGCTTCAGGTGCACTTATCCGCGCAGCGCTGCGGAGGGTGCGCTCGAAGGGGCGCTCGCCTCATTGCGCGAGAACGTGGAGGCGGCCGTGCGCGGCGGCGCGAACCTGATCGTGCTGTCCGACCGCGCGGGCGAGGGGGAAGTCCCCATCCCGAGCCTTCTTTCGCTCGCTGCGGTGCACAACCACCTGATCAACGTGGGTCTGCGCACCGACGCCGATTTGCTCGTGGAGACCGGCGACGCGATGCGCGCGCACGATTTCGCCTGCTTGGTGGGCTATTCCGCTTCGGGCATCTACCCGTACATGGCGCACGAGTGCATCCGCGATCTGTGCGAGCGCGGCGAGCTCGACGTGGACGGCGACACCGCTGTCGCGAACTACGACAGGGCGGTCACCGCGGGCATCACGTCCATCATGTCGAAGATGGGCATCTCCACGATGCAGGGTTACCATTCCGCGCAGATCTTCGAGATCTTGGGACTCGACGACACGTTCGTTAACGAGTGCTTCACCCATACGTCTACGCGCATCGGCGGACTTGGCGTGGAAGGCGTGCAGCGCGAGCTGAACGAGCGCTACGACAAGGCGATCGCGCTCGACAAGACTCCGGCGCCCGACCAGCTTCCCTCGCTTGGCGTGACCTCGTGGCGCCCGATTGACGGCGAGGAGCACTTGATCAATCCCCAGACGATTTACCTGCTCCAGCGTGCGGTGCGCGAAGGCGACTATGGCATGTTCAAGGAATACAGCGCCGCATGCCATGTGCCCGGCCGTGCGGTCACGCTGCGCGACCTGCTCGATTTCGCGCCACAGGGATCCCCGGTGCCGATCGACGAGGTCGAACCCGCAAGCGAGATCGTCAAGCGCTTCAACACGGGCGCCATGAGCTACGGCTCCATCTCCAAGGAAGCGCATGAATGCCTGGCCATCGCGATGAACCGCCTCGGCGGCAAGTCGAACACGGGTGAAGGCGGCGAGGACCCCGCTCGCGAGACGCCGCTTCCCAACGGTGACAGCAAGTGCAGCGCCATCAAACAGGTGGCGTCGGGCCGCTTCGGCGTGACGAGCCGCTATCTCTCTTCCGCCATCGAGATCCAGATCAAGATGGCGCAGGGCGCAAAGCCGGGCGAAGGCGGGCATCTGCCCGGCAAGAAGGTGTATCCCTGGATTGCCGAGGTGCGTCGCTCCACCCCAGGTGTGGGGCTCATTTCCCCGCCGCCGCACCATGACATTTACTCGATTGAGGATTTGGCCGAGCTCATCTTCGACCTGAAGAACGCCAATCCCGGCGCGCGCGTGTCGGTGAAGTTGTGCGCGCTCGCGGGCGTGGGCACCATCGCCACGGGCGTTGCTAAGGGCGGTGCCGACAAGATCACCATCTCCGGCCACAACGGCGGCACGGGCGCGGCCCCGCGCGACTCGATCTACCATGCGGGCATCCCGTTCGAGATTGGCCTCGCCGAAACGCAACAGACGCTTCTGCGCAACGGCCTGCGCAGCCGTGTCGTGGTGGAAACCGACGGCAAGCTCATGTGCGGGCGCGACGTGGTCATGGCCGCGCTGCTCGGCGCCGAGGAGTTCGGTTTCGCCACCATGCCGCTCGTCGCCATGGGCTGCATGATGCAGCGCGACTGCCAGCAGGACACCTGCCCCGTGGGCGTCGCGACGCAGAACTGCAAGCTGCGCAGTTGCTTTGCCGGCAAGCCCGAATACGTTGTGAACTTCATGATGTTCGTCGCCGAGGAGATGCGCGAGATCATGGCGCAGCTCGGCTTCCGCACGGTCGACGAGATGGTCGGCCATCCCGAGTACCTGCGCCAGGTTGAGGTGCCGGGCAACTGGAAGGCGAATGAGATGGACCTCTCCGACATGCTCGCTACGGTGACCAACGAATTCGGCCAGGCTATCCCCGGTGCCGAGGGCAAGCACTTCCTTCCCTCGATGGCGCCCGATTGCCAGCTCGACCGCGCGCTCGACGCGACGCTGTTCATCCCCTACACGGCCGAGGCGCGCGAGCATCTGCACCCCATCCGCTTCCGCGCCGACATTGCCAACGTGAACCGCTGCGTGGGCACGATGCTCGGCAGCCAGGTGACGCGCCAGCATCCCGAGGGGCTTCCCGAGGGTTCGATCACGGTGGACTGCGACGGCTCGGGCGGCCAGAGCTTCGGCGCCTTCCTGCCGCGTGGTATCACGCTGAACATCGAGGGCGATGCGAACGACTACTTCGGCAAGGGGCTTTCGGGCGGCGTCCTGACGGTTCGCCCGCCTGAGGCGGCGACGTACAAGTTCGACGAGAACGTGGTCGTGGGCAACGTGGCGTTCTATGGTGCGACCAGCGGAAAAGGCTTCGTAAACGGCCTTTCCGGCCAGCGCTTTGCCGTGCGCAACTCGGGCGCCACGGTGGTCGTCGAGGGCGTGGGCAACCACGGCTGCGAGTACATGACCGGCGGCATCGCGCTCATTTTGGGCGAGGTCGGGCCGAACTTCGCGGCGGGCATGTCGGGCGGCGTAGCGTACGTGTACGACAAGTTCGGCACGCTCGCGGACAACTGCAACCTCGACATGGTGCGCCTGTGCGAGCCCTCCGAGGACGAGATCGAGCTCATCCGCAGCCTGATCGAGGAGCACGCCGAGCGCACGCAGTCGCCGCGCGGCATCAAGCTGCTCTATCAGTTCAACACATTGAAGAAGCTGTTCGTGAAGGTGATTCCCCGCGATTACGAGCGCGTGATCAACGCGGTCGAGGCCGCCGAGGCATCGGGGAAGTCGCATGAAGAGGCGTTGCAGATCGCGTTCGACGCCATGACGGAAGGGAAGTAAGCGATGGGCAAGCCAGGAGCGTTTTTAGAGCATGGCCGTCATGCTCATGACCTGCGTCCCGTTGCGGAGCGCACGCAGGATTTCAACGAGTTGGGCGTGAACCTCCCCGAGGACGAGCAGAGGGTGCAGGCGAGCCGTTGCATGGCGTGCGGCGTTGCGTTCTGCCAGTTCGGGGCCTCGTTCGGGAAGGCGCGCCCCTCGGGGTGCCCGCTTCACAACCTGATTCCCGAGTGGAACGACCTCGCGTGGCGCGGCCAGTGGGACGAGGCGGCGGCGCGCCTGTCGCTCACGAGCCCCATGCCCGAGTTCACGAGCCGCGTGTGCCCGGCGTTGTGCGAGGCGGCGTGCAACCTTGGTCGCAACGACGAGCCCGTGACGATTCACGACAACGAACGCGCCATCTCCGATTGGCAATGGGAACACGGCGGGCCGCGCAGGTTCGCTCCCGCTGAGGCAGATGCCCCGAAGGTTGCCGTTATCGGATCGGGACCTGCGGGTTTGGTTGCTGCTTGGGATCTCGCTCGCCGTGGGGCCCGTGTCACGGTGGTAGAACGTCACGATCGTGCGGGCGGCCTTCTCATGTACGGCATTCCCAACATGAAGCTCGACAAGTCGGTGGTTTCGCGCCGCACTGAGCTCATGGCCGAGCTCGGCATCGAGTTTCGCCTGAACACCGACGCGGCCGATTCCGCGGTGGCCGCGGGTCTTGCCGAGGAGTTCGACGCGGTCGTCGTGGCTACGGGCGCGTGTGCGGCACGCGGTGTTCGCGCCGAAGGCTTCGAGGAAGGCCTCGCCTCGGGTGACGTGGTCTACGCGGTCGATTATCTCACCGAGCAGACGCGTGCGCTGCTCGAAGGCCGCGAGCCCGCCATCAGCGCTGCGGGCAAGGATGTCGTCGTCATCGGCGGCGGCGACACGGGCAACGACTGCATGGGCACGGCGGTGCGCCAGGGCGCGCGTACGGTGCGCCAGTTGGAATACGGCCCCTGCGCACCCGAGCAACGTGCGGCATCTAATGCGTGGCCTGAGTGGCCCAACGTGAAGAAGACCGACTACGGCCAGGAGGAGGCTATTGCGCTTCAAGATGATGACCTGCGTGAATGGTGCGCCGACACGCAGCGCGTGCTCCTGGATGGCGATGGGCGCGTGCGCGGCCTGCAGGTCCATTCGCTCGATTGGTCGGCGGGCAAGCCTTCTGCGGTCGAGGGCTCTGAGCGGGAAATCGACGCGCAGCTGGTGCTTGTCGCTTGCGGCTTCGCGGGTCCCGAACATGGCGTGTTCGATGCGCTCGGCGTTCCCGTGGCGACGGCGGGCCGTTCCCTTCCCGTGATGGAAGGCGGCGCGACCGGCGCGGCTGCGGCGACGCATCGCGCTGAGCTGGCCGAAGGCGCTGCTGCGGCGGGTCGTGCCGCAGTGTATGTCGCGGGCGATGCGCGCAATGGCAGCTCGCTTGTGGTGAGCTCGATGGCCGACGCGCTCAAGTGCGCGGCTGAAGTGGCGGTCGATTTGGGGCTGTAGCCTCAATTGCACCGCTGAACTATCTTGCAGGAAAGGCGCCCCGCAC
>OLPF01000307.1_pt1 | contig 56162 bp, 52 predicted proteins | sample 1673121 | NCBI WGS metagenome assembly OLPF01 (sample SAMEA3136756, study PRJEB25190) | human gut metagenome
CAAGCGACCGTTGGCCGCAGCGGAGAGCTAATAGCTGATAGTTAATAGTTATGGTGTGTGCTTTAATTCAACCTCTCGGCAGCAAAGCTGCCTGCTCTCCTTGCAGGTGAGCCAATGGGGCGCGGTGCAAAACTTTGCAGCGCACTACTGGGTTGCGAGGCAAATACGGTTTCCACCAATGTCTCGACACCGGGATACCAGAGATATATGTATCCGTAGCTGCGTCAATTCGCCTCTAAAAATCGCTGCTAAAAAATCGTTGAGGATGAGGAGATCACGTCGAGATCCTGGCCGCTGTACTGGCCCTTGTAGTTCCAATCTACGCTGACGGAAACGGCACTGCCCTTCTGAACAGTCGTCGAATAGGTGTAGATGAGCGTATCGGTCTGCGAGTTCGGGGAATCGACGCTGAAATATCGCGTCATGCCGCCGGAGGTCGAGCCGTTTACGCTTATCGCGATCGAGCGCCGGCCGATCTCCATCGTGTACGAGCGCACATACACCGACAGCGTGAGCTTTACGCTGCCGTCTGCCTGCTCGGCTGCCGTCCACGCGGTATGGGTGTTCAGGCCAACGCCGGTTGCCGAGTCAAACGCGCCCGAGCCGATGACCGTGCCGCTCGGCGCTTCGGGAGTGGGAGCCGGAGCAGGCGTCGCCGTCGCTGCCGGGGTCTCGGTCGGAACAGCCTCGGTGGGCTGCGGCGTGGCAGTCGGGATAACAAACTGCGTCTGGCGTGGAGCGCTCGTCTCGACCTCCGGGGTCGGAGTCGCTTCGGGCTTATCGCCGCCTATGCCGCCGGTCAGCCACATGATAACTATGGCAAGTATGATCAGCACAACGATGAATGCCGCAAAAATATATGCCGTCTGTTTTTTCATGATTTTCTCCTCTCGCGAGTTTACATTTTTATCTTCACTTCGCCGCTGTGAACCGTGCGGCGCGTTCCGTCGTCAAGGCGCAGGATGAGTCCGTAGTCCGGGCTTATGCCCTCGGCGACGGCCTCATATTCGCCCTCGGGTGAGCTTACGGATATCTGCCTGTCGAGCACGATGCAGCGGCGCTTATACTCGGCATGGCATACGCTCGGCGCTTCGAGCCACGCGGTGTACAGTGAGCTAAGCTCCGCGATGATTGCTGCGATAAGCTTGCCGCGCTCGAAAGTGAAGCCCGTCTGCGTAAGCAGCGAGCCTGCCGTTTCGCGCAGCTCCTCGGGAAAGTCCTCGATGCGTGTCGTGACATTCAAGCCGATGCCCAGCACGGCGTAATCGACCTTGCCGTTTTTCACCGAGCTTTCGCACAGTATGCCGCAGATCTTTTTGCCGCGCAGGTACAAATCGTTTATCCATTTGATGCCCGGCGCGCGGCCGCAGACCTTCTCAACGGCACGGCACACCGCGACGGCACACACCGCAGTCAGGCTCTGCGCGCAGTCGGGCGTGCAATCGGCAGGACGAAGCAGCATCGACATGTATATGCCGCAGCCGGCGGCCGACGCGAAGCTGCGGCCCATTCTGCCGCGCCCGGCGGTCTGCTCGTCGGCAACGACGACCGTGCCCTCCGCAGCGCCCTCCGCTGCGAGCTTCTTTAAATAATTATTCGTCGAATCAAGGCTTTCAAAAGCCTGCAACCTTATCTCCATATTTTTAGTGGCGCTTTAGCGCACTCCTTATGCATTTTTCAGTGGCGCATTAAAATTTTACGGATACGTTTTTTGCGCTTGCCCGGTATCGAAAAATTGCTGGAAACCATATCGTTTCGCGCCACGGGGGATTGTGCTATACTAGTGCAAATTTTCATCTGCACCCTTGCAGGGAACAGGCTTGCCTGTTCCCTGCAAGCGACCTTTGGCCGCAGTGAAGAGGTAATAGGTAATAGTGAATAGGTGTGGTGTGCCTACGGCACGAATTTAAATTCATTCGCCCTCCGGGCGAATACCTAACTTCTTCACTTTTACCTTTTACTTATTACTTCGCAGACGTAGTCTGCGCTGCCGGGCCACCGGAAATAACCGTATCCGCAGGTTCGTCAATGCGCCTCTAAAAATCAATTTTTGAGGCTTTGGAGGGGAGCCGGGATGCGTCCGCCGCGTGCGATAAAATCGGCGCTTTGCGCCTTGTGCACGGGCATTACGGGCGCAGAGCCGAGAAGTCCGCCCATCTCGACCATATCGCCGACATCCTTGCCCTCAACAGGGATGATGCGCACGGCGGTGGTCTTGCTGTTTACCATGCCGATGGCGGCCTCGTCGGCGATGATCGCCGATATCGTCTCGGCGCTCGTATCGCCGGGCACGGCAATCATGTCAAGGCCGACCGAGCACACGCAGGTCATGGCTTCGAGCTTGTCTATCGTCAGCGTACCGCACTCGGCGGCAGCGATCATGCCCTCATCCTCGGACACGGGGATGAATGCGCCGGACAGTCCGCCGACGTGGCCGGAGGCCATAATGCCGCCCTTTTTGACCGCGTCGTTGAGCAGCGCAAGCGCGGCAGTCGTGCCGTGGGTGCCGCAGATCTCAAGCCCCATCTCCTCAAGGATGCGCGCAACGCTGTCGCCCACGGCAGGCGTCGGCGCGAGGGATAGGTCAACTATGCCGAAGGGCACACCGAGCCTGTCGGAAGCCTCGGCAGCGACCATCTGACCCATGCGCGTTATCCGGAACGCGGTCTTTTTTATCGTCTCGGCAACAACGTCAAACGGCGCGCCCTTGCACTTTTGCAGCGCGTGGTAAACCACGCCCGGGCCGGATACGCCGACGTTTATCACGCTGTCGGCCTCGCCGACTCCGTGGAACGCGCCGGCCATGAAGGGGTTATCCTCCACCGCGTTGCAGAACACCACGAGCTTTGCGCAGCCGAGTCCGTCGGTATCGCGTGTCAGGTGCGCGGTCTGCTTGATTATCCTCCCCATCGCGGCGACGGCGTCCATGTTTATGCCGGCGCGCGTCGAGCCGACGTTCACGCTCGAGCAGACAAGCTCGGTCTGCGCCATTGCCTGCGGAATTGCGCGCAGCAGAAGCTCATCACCCTTGGCAAAGCCCTTGTGCACAAGCGCCGAGTAGCCGCCGATGAAGTTCACGCCGCAGGTTTTTGCCGCGCGGTCGAGCGTCAGCGCAAATGGAACGTAATCTGCCGTTGCGCAGCTTCCGGCGACGAGCGCAATCGGCGTTACCGAGATGCGCTTATTTACGATGGGTATGCCGAACTCGCTCTCGATATCCTCGCCCGTTTTCACGAGATGTTCGGCGCGGCGGCAGATCTTGTCGTATATCTTTTCGCAGCAGCGCCCGGGATCCTCGCTTACGCAGTCGAGCAGCGATATGCCCATGGTGATCGTGCGGATATCGAGGTGCTGCTTGTCGATCATGTCGATGGTGTCGAATATGTTGTTAAGGCTCAGCATGGCGGCACCTCACAGCTTGTGCATCGCGTCGAAAATATCCTCGCGCTGAATGCGGATGGAAAGGCCGCGCCCCTCGCCGAAGGTCTTGAGCACATTTTGCAGATTTGCAAAGGACTCGGTGCACAGCGCAAGGTCAACGACCATCATCATCGTGAAGAAGCCCTCCATGATGGTCTGGCTGATGTCCAGAACGTTTATGTTGTAGTCTGCCAGCGTGTTGCACACTCCGGCGATTATGCCGACCTGATCCTTGCCGACGACCGTTACGATTGCTTTCATATTAGTTCACTCCCGTGTGACAGTTTAATAAGCTGACGAGAGTCGAACACGTATCGGTTTTGACGGGCAGATTTCCGCCCATGCTGCGTTAAAGCTCTTGACAATACGACAGTATTCTCTGCAAGCTTTGCCTTGCCTGAGCAAAAATCTGCTCCGGCAAAACTGCGAGCACCTGTCGGCTGTGCTTTTCGAGATATTTTCGGCTTTCTTTGGTGCAGGTGGGCTGGCGCCCATCAAGACAAAAAAGGTGAAAATAGCCGGAAGGGTACGCCGACAGGCGATATGTGTTCGGCTCTCGTCAGCTTAAGTAATTATAGCCGATTATCGCTGAGTTTTCAACAGTTTTGACAGCCGGTTTTTCGGCCGCGCGGCGGATAAATCTTGTTGACAAATTCCGCGTCTCAGGATATAACAGAATTTACAATATGTGATTTCAGGAGGCGCAAAATATGACCGAGCTTGAAAAGATCGAGTACACAAAAGGCTTTGTTGACAAGCTTGCCGAGGGGATAAACCCAATCGACGGCACTCCGATCGCCGAGGGCGATCTTCTAAACAATGTCAGAATATCTCGCTGCATGTATTATGTTTCGGATATTCTGCGCCGCGTCATAGAAAACGGTGGGACCGAGAGCAAAAAGCCGGCAAAGCGCGGCCGCGCACCGTTTGCACTGAGCGACAGCGCCCGGCGTGGGCTTATCCCGGTCGACGAGCCGCTGAGAATATCGCAGGTCACAAGTCTCATAAACGAAAGGATTGACCCCGAGACGATGAAAAGCCTGCGCTCGGGCGTTATCACCCGGTGGCTTCTCGGCATCGGCGCGCTTGAAGAGGTTCAGCTGCCCTCGGGCAAGGAGACCAAGCTCCCCACGCCGCAGGGGCGCAGCCTCGGCCTGATAACGCAGGAGTTCCGGGGCGAAAACTCGGTGTACTCGGTCGTGCTGTATAAGCCGGAGGCGCAGCAATTCATATTCGATAACATCGACGCGATAGAGCAGCTCAATCGCGAAAAAAGCGGCGGCAGAGAAAACCGGGGCAAGCCCTGGAGCGTGCAGGATGATGAGACGCTCGGCACTCTTGTCAGAGAAGGCGTGGAGAAAACCGAGATCGCGCGCACCCTCGGCCGCACGGTGAAAGCCGTCAACGCACGGCTCGAGCGCCTCGGCATAGATACAAGCGCCGGAAATGATCCTCAGCAGCAATAAAATAAAAAGGATATATCAGGCTGTCGAAAAACTATGCTGCAAAAGAAAGATAATAGAGCAGCAGGGGAGCTCGAGGGGGCAAAGGCCCCACTCGAAATTGGATTAATAGCCATCAAAAACGCCTGATTTATCAGGCTTTTTGACGAGCGTAGCGAGATTTTTCGTGAAAACCTGTTTTCACAAAAAATGTGGCGTTTTTGAAGCGTGCAAAAAAGTCAAAGACTTTTTTGACACGCTGAGGATATACATCATCTGCCGGTGTTGACATTGCGTTAACAGTTTGTTAAACTATGCAACGCGACTTTAACGCGAAACTAACATCAAAGGATGAGAAAAGAGAAATGAAAATCGTAAAAGCATATAACAGCGTAAGCCTCGTGCTGCGAATTGTTATAGGTATGGTCATCGGCGCCGTACTTGCACTTGTTATCCCCAACGCTGCCGAAACCGCTCCCGGAATCGGTATTCTCGGCACGCTGTTCGTCGGCGCACTCAAGGCAATCGCACCCCTGCTGGTATTTATCCTTATCATCAGCGCACTTGCACAGTCCAGAGAAAAGATGGGCAAGCAGTTCGGCACCGTTATCGTGCTGTATCTTGTATCCACCTTCCTCGCAGCTGTCATCGCGGTCATTGCAAGCTTCATCTTCCCCGTGACCATCACCCTCACGGACGCAGCCACCGACGCAGCTCCCGACAGCTTTGCTTCAATATTCACCGGACTTCTTAACAACATCGTTGCCAACCCCATCGGCTCGATAGTTTCCGGAAACTACCTTGGCATCCTGTTCTGGGCGGTCGTACTCGGCTTTGCGTTCAAGGCAGCGTCCGACACCACCAAGAAGTTCCTCGCAGATGCATCCGACGCAGTCACCAAGGCAGTCCGCTTTGTAATTAACCTCGCTCCCTTCGGTATCCTCGGCCTCGTGTTCTCCGCAGTTTCCACCAGCGGCCTTGCCATCTTCACCGAGTACGGCAAGCTCCTGCTGATCCTCGTCGGCTGCATGCTGGTAGCGGCGCTTGTTGTCAACCCCATCATGACCTTCATAGTCATCCGCAAGAACCCGTATCCGCTGGTGTTCAAGTGCCTGAAGGAAAGCGGCGTTACCGCATTCTTCACCCGCTCCTCGGCAGCTAACATCCCCGTTAACATGACCCTGTGCGAGAGCCTCGGACTTGACCGCGAGTTCTACTCCGTGTCCATCCCCCTCGGCGCTACAATCAACATGGCAGGCGCGGCGGTCACCATCACCGTCATGTCCCTCGCCGCGGTACACACCCTCGGCATGAGCGTAAGCGTTCCCGTAGCGATCGTCCTGTCCGTCATGGCCGCTCTGGGCGCATGCGGCGCTTCCGGCGTTGCCGGCGGCTCGCTGCTGCTGATCCCCATGGCCTGCTCGCTGTTCGGCATCTCCAACGATGTTGCAATGCAGGTCGTCGGCGTCGGCTTCATCATCGGCGTCATTCAGGACTCTGTCGAGACCGCGATCAACTCCTCCTCCGATGCACTGTTCACCGCCGTTGCGGAATTCAAGCAGTGGCGCAAGGCAGGCAAGGAAATAAAGTTCTAAGCCAAATATACTCAAAGCCCCGTCATCTGACGGGGCTTTTTTAGTTGCGCATTGACGCAGCTACCGATACGGTAATTGCGATTGCTCGATATCGAGGGTTCGTAGAAAACCGTGCGGTTTCTCCGCAGCCGAGAGCAGATAGCTGACATCCAATAGGGTGCGAAACAGCGCGGTTTTGTCAGCAGTTCCGAATCGGGCTACCGGAAATATCCGTATCCGCAGGTGCAGTAAAGCGCTATTAATAAAGCAGCGACAAACAGCGCGATGAGCACGGCTCGCACTTTCTTCGAGCGCAAAAGCTTGAACCTCGGCTCGCGAACGGGCGCTGATTCTTCGGCCTTGCCCGGCTCCTCCGGGTCTGCATCCGGCCTCGGCTCGGGTATGGACGTGCGCGCACGGGCAGCGAGATGCTCCAGCCTGTTTTCGACCGCCTTCTGGCGCGCGATGAGGTTTTTGCCGGTCATCGCGTCGCGGTTGAACGGCTCCTCGGCCAGGATCTCGTCAAACAGAGCATCGGCCTCGTCGCGAAGGCCCATCGCCATCAGCTGATACGCCTTGTCCATCTTGCGCTTGTGCATCCGCTCGTCCGGCGAGCGCTCAAGCAGCTCTTCAAGCAGCGTTTTATCCTCCATATGCCGATATCCCCTTTCAATGTCGGATAAATATTTTACCATCCAATTCCGGGACGGTCAATGGTTCGACAAAGAATCTTGAATTTTTCGAACACATGTATTAAAATCATGGCGGAGGACAGACTATGAAAAAGCTTGCGATATTTGATTTGGACGGAACTTTGCTGTACACGCTTGAGGATCTGCACGCCTCAACGAATTTTGCGCTCGAAAGCGAGGGCTTGCCGGCGCGCAGTCTCGACGAGGTTCGGTGCTTTGTCGGAAACGGCATACGGAAGCTCATCGAGCGCGCCGTGCCGGACGGCTGCGCACCGGACGTGACCGACCGCGTGTTTGCGGCTTTCAAGCGCCACTATGCGGAAAACTGCATGGTTTTGACGCGACCCTACCCCGGCATACCGGAAATGCTCGACGCGCTCAAGGCGCGCGGCTGGAAGCTCGGCGTTGTGTCGAACAAGGCAGACGAGCCGGTTAAGGCGCTCATCGCGCATTATTTTCCCGGCGTGTTCGACAGCGTCGTCGGAGAGCGCGAAAATGTCCGCAAAAAGCCTGCACCGGACAGCGTTTTTGAGACCGTAGGCAGCCTCGGCTGCGATATCGGACAGGCCGTTTACATCGGCGACTCCGACGTTGACGGGCAGACAGCTGTGAACGCCGGATGCGACTGCATTCTGGTAGCCTGGGGCTTTCGCGGCAGGGAGACTCTGCTGCCTTTCGGCTGCCCGATAGCCGACAGCACCGACGAGCTTCTTAACATACTTACGGAGGGCGAGAAATGAAGATAAACAATCCTCTGGCCGCCGCGCTCGCGGCCGCCGCGCTCGGCTACGCCATTGGGAACCTCAACCCGGCCTACGTCATGGGTCTGCGCAAAGGCTATGACATTCGCAAAAAGGGCTCCGGCAACGCCGGGGCGACAAATCTTATGATACTCGAGGGCAAGAAGGCCGGCGCGTTCGTCATGTGCTTTGATATCAGCAAGGCCGCTGTGAGCGTTGGACTTGCGCGCAAGCTGTTTTTGCAGAGCAAATATGCAGGTGAAGCCGCCGGTGCCGCCTGCGTTCTCGGGCATATGTACCCGGCGCTGATGCATTTTCGCGGCGGCAAGGGTCTTGCCTGTCTCGGCGGCGTTATCCTCGCGTTCGGCGTGCATGACTTCCTCACGACGCTGTTTCTGGAGTCGGTGCTGCTGATGGCTACGCGCTATCTCTGCCTTGTGCCAATAACCGGCTCGATATTTTATCCGATCTACCACGGCATTGAGCGCGGCGACTGGCGCGCGGCGGCGATACTCGGATTTATAACCCTGCCCATCCTCTCCAAGCACATCGAAAACCTGGAGCGCATCAAGCAGGGCAAGGAGCTTAAGCTCGATTTTCTCTGGGATAAGGACGGCGAGCTTGACCGCATCGGCTACGTCGAATCGGAATTTTAGTAGCGCATTGACGCACCTACGGATACGGTTATCTCTGGTATCCCGGTTCGGGACAATGGTGGAAACCATAGCGTTTCGCGTAACGCAAGTGCGACGCTGAGTTTTGCGGTGCACCCGTAGATGGTGGAAACCGTGTGTGCCTCGCGCTACAGCAGTGCAATGCTGAATTTTTCGCCGCACACCTGTAGGGAACGGATTTATCCGTTCCGCCTGCCACGGTTTTGCCTGAACCCACCGGTCGGGCTGACGTAAAAACCGTATCGGCATCAGCGTTGATGCGCCTCTAAAAAAATGCGCCTCTAAAATGCCTTCCCCTGCGTAGCTCGAGGGGAAGGTGTCACCTTAGTGACGGATGAGGTGTTATTTTAATCATTTGCCGTCAGGCAAAAACATTATTAAAATCGGGCGATCATTGATGGTTTTTTCAGAGGCGATTTTACATTCTACGAATACATTTTTTGCGGTATCCCGACCGGTGGTTATTGACCAAACCGATACATATGTCAACAAAGTAGCGCCTACGGCGCGGATATAATTACACCTCATCTGCCGCAAGCGGCATCTTCCCCTCAAGCTCCGCAAGGGGAAGACAAAAGGCGGCGCAAGCGCCGCCAATGAATGATGAATAATTAATAGTGAATAATTGCCGATACGGTTGATGCATCAGCACGACCGTAGAGTTCCGACAAAACCGCAACAATCGGGCGATCAATGATCGCCCCTACGGCTATAGGTTCTAGTACCGGCAAAGTTGCAACAGGAGGAACAGGCAAGCCTGTTCCCTACAAGGGTGCACCACAAAACTCAGCGACGCACTACCGGGTTACGTAGCAGTAATGGTTTCCACCAGTGTCCCGAACCGGGATACCAGAGATAACCGTATCCGTAGGTGCCCCAATGCGCCTCTAAAAAAGAAAGGTTGATGATTTTTGAGTTATAGCTTCACGCAGCTTTTGTGGCTGTTTTTCATTTACGGCTTTGCCGGCTGGTGTGTGGAGGTCATCTTCCACGCGGCGAACAAGGGCATATTTATTAACCGCGGCTTCCTCATCGGGCCGATCTGCCCGATCTACGGCTACGGCCTTGTTGCGGTCATACTGGCACTGACTCCGATAAAGGATAACGTGTTTTTGGTGTACATAGGCAGCGTGATCATATGCTCGGTGTTCGAGCTGATCGTCGGCTGGGCATCGGAGAAATTCATGCACACCCGGCTGTGGGACTACACGGATAACGCCTTCAACATCGGCGGCTATGTATGTCTGAAATTCTCGCTGCTGTGGGGCGTGGGCTGCATCTGCATCCTGTACATATTCCACCCGATGGCGATGAAGCTTGTGTATCTGATCGAGGCCATACCGCGCACGCACGGCAACATCATGCTGTGCATAGTCTCTGCGGCGTTTTTGTGCGACCTCGGCATAACGGCCGTGAACGCCTTCAAACTCGATGCGCATATGCGTGCGATCGACGATGTTGCAAAGGCGCTCGAGAAGGTGTCCTACGGCATCGGCGACGGACTGACCGACGGCACGCTCAAGGTTCAGGAGAGCCGCGCCGAGGCCGAGCGTCTGCGCGAAAAACTCAAGGGGCTGCTTGAAGAGCGCAACCTTGTCCACCGCCACCTGCTGTCGGCGTACCCTCGCCTGAGCCAGACAGAGTACCGCGCGGCATTTGAGCGCATTCAGGAGCACAGAAAAAATTTGAGCGAAAAGGTCAAAAACAAAGCAAATGAAATTCGTGAGAATAAATAATACAGACAACGATATGTTCGCCCCGGCAATGGAGCTTTACGGCATGAGCTTTCCCTACAACGAGCAGCGCGAGCCGGATTCTCAGGCAAGAATAATGAGCGACCCGGAGTATCATTTCGAGCTGATCTATGACGAGGATCGCTTCGTCGTCGAAGTGCTCAGCTGGGAAAACGCGGACTTTATTTACGTCGAGCATTTCTGCATGCTGCCGGATGTGCGCGGCCGCGGCTGCGGTTCTCGTGCGCTGGAGCTGTTCCGAGCGCGCGGCAAGACGATCATTCTGGAGATCGATCCGCCCGTGGACGATATCAGCCGGCGCAGGAAGGGCTTTTACGAACGAAACGGCTTTGCGGCCAACGACTATGACTACACGCATCTGCCGTATCATCGCGGCTGCAAGGGTCACAGGCTCGTAATCATGTCGTCTCCGCACAGGATTGATGAGGCCGAGTACCGCAATTTCCTCGACTACATGCGCCGCCGCGTCATGGTTTTTTAGAGGCGAATTGGGGCACCTACGGATACGCATATTGCGGTTGCCCGGTTCGAGGGTGCGGAGGAAACCGTAACGTTTCGCCCCCCTCAAGGCTACGCCGCCGTATGCCACGGTTTTGTCGGAACCCACCGGTCGGGATACCTCAATAAATGTATCGGCGCAATGTGAATGCGTCTCTGAAAAAATGTAGCGCCTACGGCGCGGATATATTTACACCTCATCTGCCGCAAGCGGCATCTTCCCCTCAAGCTCCGCAAGGGGAAGACAAAAAGGGAACAGCCTAAATTTTGCACTAATATAGCACAATCTCATGTAGTGCGAGGCAACTAAGGTTTTCTCCGCTCCCTCGAACCGGGCAACCAGAGATATATGTATTGGTAGGTGCGGCAATTCGCCACTAAAAAGAAGGTATGGATAACAGTGGACAGTTTTAAAAGCGGCGCGATAAGCGTCGGAAAATATTTCAGAACATTTTATCGTTGGGTGCTGCTGTCGGTGGTGACGGGGCTTGTGTGCGGACTGGTCGGGTCCGCGTTCCACCTGACGGTCGATTTTGCAACATCGTTCAGGGCGCAGCACCAGTGGCTGGTGTTCCTGCTGCCGATCGGCGGTCTTGCAATTGCGCTGATCTATCGGGTGAGCAAGATGGAGGGCGAGGGCACAAACAACATTATCGACTCGATCCACGACGGTGAGAAGGTCCCCATCATGCTTGTGCCTGTCATTTTCGTTTCAACTGCGATCACTCATCTCGTCGGCGGCTCGGCCGGCCGCGAGGGCGCGGCGCTCCAGATCGGCGGCGGCATAGGCTACCGCGTCGGGCGGCTGCTGAAGCTTGATGACAAGGACATGCGCCTTGTCACGCTTTGCGGCATGAGCGCGGTGTTCGCTGCGCTGTTCGGAACACCGCTGACCGCAACCATATTCGCGCTTGAGGTCATATCGGTCGGCATCCTGCACTACTCGGGGCTGATCCCATGCCTCGTCGCATCGGTGACGGCTTACGGCGTGTCGCTGCTGTTCGGCATTGCGCCCATGCGATATTCGGTCGCGCTCGCGCCGCTGGAGTTCGGGCTGCTGCTGCGTGTTTGCATCCTTGCAGTTGTATGCGCGCTGGTCAGCATCGTGTTCTGCGTGGCAATGCACAAAGCCGAGCAATTTGCGGCCAAAACCGTCAAAAATATATACCTGCGCGCATTTTTGGGCGGCGTTATCGTCATCGTGCTGACGCTCATAGTCGGCGACGAGAGCTACAACGGCATCGGCACCGACATCATCGCCTCCGCTCTCGGCGAGGGCAAGGCGCCGGCCTGGGGCTTTCTGTGGAAGATAGCTTTCACCGCCGTTACCATAGGCTTCGGCTTCAAGGGCGGCGAGATAGTGCCGACGATGTTCATCGGTGCGGTCCTCGGCTGCACGGTCGGGCCGCTGCTTGGCATACCGGCGCAGTTCGCGTCGGCAATCGCGCTCGTCGCGGTGTTCTGCGGCGCGGTAAACTGCCCGATAGCGTCGATCATCCTGTCGGTCGAGCTGTTCGGCTCCGGCGAGCTGCTGTACTTCGCGCTTGCCTGCGGCATATCGTATATGCTCTCGGGCTACTTTGGCCTTTACAGCAGTCAGAAGATCATGTACTCAAAAACTCGCGCCGAGTTCATAAACCGCTACGCGAAGTAGAAAAACGCCTGATTAAGATCAGGCGTTTTTCTATTTTATCATCACTTCACTGTTTTTGCCCATTCCGGCTCTTTGAAGCCGACAAGGACGAAGTCGTCGGCGATGAGCATCGGGCGCTTTACGAGCATTCCGTCCGTTGCAAGCAGGGCATACATCTCATCCTCGGTCATGCCGGGGAGCTTATACAGCAGGCCGCTCGTGTTGAAAAACTTTTTCAGCGGCAGACCGCTCAGATTATGCCACGCGCAGCTCGGCCTCGGTGGGATTATCGTCCTTGATATTCCGAAGCTTGTAGTGCTCTCCGTTTGCATCAAGCCACTTCTGCGCCTTCTGGCAGGTGCTGCATTTGGGATAGCAAAGAAAAATCATGTCATTTAATCTCCTATATAAGTAAATCGACGATATGTCTTGCCATCGCGCTCGACAAACTCATTCCACATGCTCGCCGGGCGTACCCAGATTCCATGTTCGCCGTACAGCGCCTGATACACCACCATCGGCTCGAGCGTTTCGCTGTGCTTGGCGATGTACAAAACGCGATATTCGTTGCCCTTAAAATGCCGGTAACGGCCTGTTTTTATCTCTTCCACAACAAATTCCCTCAGTTCAAGATCTCAAACTCCATGTCCGTTTTCAGCAGATAGCTGATGAGCGCAGTGCCGTCAAGCTCCTCGCGGTTCATGTCAACGCCGACTATGCTGTGATTATCATAGGTTTTATAGTAATAAATGCCCTTATCGGCGTTGCAGCATGAGGTGTAGATAGATATCTCGTATTTCCCGTCCGCCAGTCGGCAGCAGCCCCTCTGCTGATCGACCGAACCGAGAATGTGGAAAAACTGGCTGACGCTCGACTTCTCGTCGTCATCTGACAGCGAGTTCATTTTGGTGAAAGCAACGCGCACGAATCTGGACGCAGACGACAGGTCGCCGGGCAGGCCGATAGCACCCATTCCGCGGCTGTATGCGTTCAGCTCAAGCTGCTCGGAGAAGCGGTTTTCCGGATTATCGACGGAAAGGCCCCTATAGTTATTGAGGTTAAACAGCTGGATCGGGAACGGCGGATTGTTCGTGAGCACACCCACGGGATTATCATAGACGAATATTCCGTCGCTGACGCTTTCGAGCGTGATCGAGCCGCTTTTGTCCGAAATGATCCAGTGCAGCTGCGCCGTCGGCAGCTGCGGCGCAAACGGCTCGGCGGTGAGGTTTATCCGCGCAAGCAGCGCCTTTGCCTCGCTCACCGATGCGCACTGAGCCATGATCCACGGGATCAGCTCCCACTGGGCAATGTTATCCTTCCCCTCACGGCACTCGCGGTAATGCGCGTTGCCGACGAAATTCAGCCCGGCGATGCACAGTCCCTTTTCGTTCACCGCGTCGTAATACAGCGGATAGTTATCCGCGACATGCGCCATGCCGATGAAGGCAAAATGCCGCTCCGTTACGCCCATGTGGCGAAATTCAAGCCTGAAATTTCTCGGCGTGACGGTGACCGTTTCGCCGTAGGAAAACTCGTAGTCGAGCGTGCGGCCGAAATAAAAATCTTTTGTTTTATAAGTTGCTGCTGTACACATAATTTCTCCTCCGGCCCCGGTTCTTTCCTCGGATAGATGCGCTTCGGCGGCCGTTTTCTTTTCAGGCAATGATTATACCACGGAAAGGGCAGGTTGAATACCCCAAACAGAGCCGCGTTCTTAAACGACCTTGTATCGCCCTTTTCTGCACTGCACGCTGCGAAGGCCCGTGCGCTCCAGGCCGAGAAGCGCATCCATCTCATCGGCTGCGCTTTTATATGTGCTGCCCTGATGATGCACGAGGATGTAATCGGCCTCTTTGATCTTGCCTGCCGCCTGCGCGCAGAAGCTGCGCATGGGGGCTGCAACGGAAAACACCCATATCGGCGTGCAGATCGTCACATGCTCATAGTCTGCCAAGCTCACGGAGACGGGTTCAATCGGCATCTGCCATTTGTGCATTCCATACCGGCCGCACCACCAGAAGCCAAGGGTTCCCTCCGTCCGCTCGGGAGACTTCACCTCGTAAGTCTCGGCGCCGCTGCGGTTTGCCTCCTCATACGCGAGCTTCCTGACATAGCCCATGCGCGAGAAAAACACCACCAGACGCTTTTTGTTTGTACCGATGTTCGGGTAATCCGTCAGTGCAACGTGAAACGCTTCCTGCTTTCCGAACACCCACGCGGCATAGCCTGTGGCGGCCTGCGCAGCGCCGAAGACGAAAAAGCTCGTGGACATGAAATTAAGTGGGAAGATATAAAACTGAATGCCTATCCACAGCATCAGCGTCACGCCGAACACTCCGCCGAGCACCGTGCCGGCTTTCTTTTTTGCCAGCAGCAATGCTGCCGCCGTCAGGTTTGTAAGCCCATTGACGATCAGCAGCGCCCAGCCGGAAAATGTGAAGTCCTGAAAAACGCGGTCTGCAAAAGGCAGTACCTGAAAATACGGCAGCATCGCGTCCATGCCCATGAATCTTCCCGATGGGTCGATGAGCATGGCAAGCGCTCCTGCCACGGCGCCGATGCCGATAAACAGCGTCCAGAAAACAAGCCAGCGCCGCGCCGTTTCAAATCTTGATTTTTGTTTCATAAAGCCATCTCCGATTTATTGCTATTTAAAGGCTTATGCAGCCTTGGATCACGATGCTTTGAGCCGAATGTGGATTCTCCCTTCGGCATGCCGCGCCTGCACGGCAACGGTGTAAGGGCCGGTTTCCGGGATATTGATTTCAAAGCTCGTGGTTTCCTCGCCGTTTCCGGCATAAATGATCGTGCCGTCCGGCGCTGTTATCTTAATGTGCAGAGAGCCTTTTGACGTTTCAAATTCAACTTGCAGCACATCTCCGGCATTCAGGCTCAAGGTGTGGCTGTTGGTTCCGTTCATGCGCAGAATGTCCAGACTGTAGGAATCCGGATTTTTTATTCTCTCGCCGGTGAAGCCGGGGCGGTTATAAATGACGAGGAGCATCGTCAGTCCTGCCAACAGCGCCGGAAGCACAACGCCGGCCAAAATCCTAATTGCTCGTTTCGATCTCATTTGTTTTACCGACATGTTTAACTGCATGGCAATAGTTTACATGTTCAAAAGCCTTCATGCTCGCACCGGCTCTGTCAATGATATTGCGCTGAATATCTGCCGGGGTGAGCAGCTCGCGGATCTGAAAGCCGTGGTTTTGGAGCAGCTTTTCAAGCTCCGCGCAGGAAAATGCCGACTGCATAGCTTCTCCGCCAGCTTTCGCCATCATTATCGTATTCTGCACGCGCTTCTCGGCGGCGGCAAAGAAGTTTTCATCGGGATAGTCGAAAACAAGCGAGCTGCCGGGCGCGCATAGCTCGGACAGCGCAGACAGTGTCTGCTCGATCGCTTCGACCGAAAGGTAATAGGTCACACCCAGCCACGAGAAAAAGGATTTTTCGGACTTATCAAAGCCTCCGGCAAGCAGGCACTTGGGCAAGCTGTCTTTTGAGAAATCCACAGGAATAAATTTAAGATTTTTGGGGATCGTCCAGCCGGCGCGCGCAATTCGCTCCAGCTTGTCCGCCTGCGTAAGCGGATGATCCGCCTCAAACACCTTGTGCTTGGATAAAAACTCCGTTTCGCGAAAAGCGAAGGTATCCAGCCCTGCGCCGAGGATAACATATTGCTCCGTGCCGTTCAGAGCCTCGGCTTTCAAGACCCGTTCCGTATAGGCCGCGCGGCACAGCGGCGACGGGGCAATGTGAACATTCACAAGCCGCCGCAGCAATTCTTTCGGCTCCTGCTCTGACGCGACTATCTCCGGCTCAAAAAAATTGCGCGCCGCCGAGAATATAGCCCTGAACGGCCGTGTATTCCTCATCCGTCATCAGTTCCCTTGCAAGAGCATCGCAAAACACCGGATGCTCTTCGTTTTCCGTATGAAAAGCCCTGCCGAATGAGCTCATCAAGGCGGTAATGCTGGCTTTGTTCTCCATATTCGTTTTCTCCTCTGACATCATTTCGGTATTTGGCGCTGCTGCGGACTCATTTTGCCCGATAAACGTCAAAGAACTGCCGGATGTGCCGCTCGATCAGCCGCGTCACCTCCGCCTCGCGCTCCGGCTCCCTGTCGCAGAGATTAAGCCACACGGAAACCGGCAGGCACAGCTGCGCCGCCATGATCTCCGGGTCGGCCTCGGCGAGCTGCCCCCGGCGAATGAGAAACCGCACAAGCCCGGTGAAATAGCTCATAACGTCCGTGTAGTTCCGTTTGGTCTGCATGCTTGCCATCTGCCGATTGCGGAACTGCTCAATGGTCAGCATCTTTCGTGCACGGCTGATCTGCGGATCGTGCAGGATGTATCGGATCTGCCCGAGGCAGAGCTGCACCGCCATATCCGGTGTCATGTTTTCCTTGTCCTTTGTGAAGGCAGGGTCATCCCAATCCGCTTTTGCAAAAATGGAATGCTGCTCGTATTGCTCCAGCGTGGCTTGCATCAGCGCGTCCAGGATCGCCTGCTTATTCTCAAAATGACTATAGAGCGATGCCTTGCGGATACCCACCGCCTCGGCCAATTGGGAAATGGACGTGGCCTCATAGCCCTGCACGGAGAACAGCTCCAGCGCCGCATCCAATATCTCCTGCTTTGTGCTTCCCTTTGCTGTCATTGAACGATCCTCCCGATCTCAGTTTTCGCTCCATTATGCCTACCGAACGTTAGGTTGTCAAGCAGCGTATTCACTCATTTTCGGGCATTATAAAACCTCATCGGCCGTAAACGGCAGATGAGGTCTGAATATACGCCAAAATTTAAGCTTGCGAGCGCCGCAGTTATTCCAAAAGGAAATCAAGTGCTCTAATGATTTTGATTCCGTCTTGTGTCTGAGTAAGATCGCATTCCAATGCGATCACTATCTTTTCATAGTTATCACGAATCTTACGCAGCGGCGCAAGCTCTCGCTCTCTCGTTTCCGTGGCATTCATTGATTCGGTAACCTGTACATATTTTTTCTCGTCTGCTTTCGTGGCAATAAAATCAACTTCCTGATTGTCGATTTTTCCAATGGCGACATCATAACCTCGGCGCAGCAGCTCAAAGTAAATGATATTCTCTAAAATACGTCCGCTGTCACCATCACGATAGCCCAGCAGATAATTTCGCAACCCAATATCAACAATATAGTATTTGCCCAGGGTTCGCAGATACTCCTTACCCTTTATGTCAAAGCGCTTGATTTCATAGAAAATGTAGGCTTCTGTCAAAGCTTCGATATACGCCTGAATCGTCTGTACGGCAGGCTTTGTTTTTCGGGTTCCATTTTCCAAAAGTCCCTCATTGACTAAAGTGTTTCCAATAGAGGTAGCCGAAGTGTTATTCCCAATATTGTCCGCCAAAAACAAGATGATTTTTTTCAGAAGCACCGGATCAGTAATATTTCGCTGTCCCTTGCGCTTTTCCCGTTCCAGAATGTCATTGATAACGGCAGCAGAATAAACCCCGTCTAACGCAGCTGTTACCCGGTCAATTTCCAAGCCCACATCAGCAAGCATAGGCATACCGCCAAATCTGGCATAGGCATCAAAAAGCTCTTTTACATCATATGTTTCTCCATCTGCATCTGTAATCCGCTTTCTGAAACCGCCAGCAGGTGACTTCCGTTCCGTCAGGATATAGCCATGAAAGTCCAAAAATTCCTTAAATGATAGCGGCCATACTTTAATTTCCACATATCGTCCGGATAGATAAGTGGAAAGCTCAGAAGAAAGCAGATAGGCATTGGATCCTGTGATATATATATCGCAATCAAAATCTACTCGGAAAGAGTTTACCGCATTTTCCCAACCACGTACTTTCTGTACCTCATCAAAGAAGAGGTATGTCCGTTTATTAGGGCAAATGCGTGCTTTGACGTATTCATAAAACCCTCTTGCATCCATATCCGGAATGCCCATAGACTCAAAGTTCATTTCGATAATCTGGTCATCGGTCACTCCGGTTTCACGCAAATGCTCTGCCATCAGCTTCATTAAGCTTGACTTTCCGCAGCGCCGGATACCGGTCATAACTTTAATCATTTCTGTATCTTGAAATGCAATAATCCGATTCAGATAGAGATCACGTTTTCGCAAGCTTGTTTTTTGCATAAAGGAAACACCACCTTTCGCTTCAAAAAGCATAGCATAAACTTCTCGAAAAATCAAGTTTGTAAAATTGATATTAAAAACTTATATTTTTGAGAAGTTTGTAACATGCTGTGGTTCTTTGTCGATATGCGTATGTCATGTAAATCGGCTCATATAGCGAATTTGGTCAACCCATCAAAAACGGGATAAATGAGTCAACTTTTCGCAAAAAAAATAGAAGTTACAAACAAAAAAATCCCGGAATCGAAATGATTCCGGGATTTTGAGCTGTTTTGAAAAGATTATCGCTTGCTGAACTGCGGTGCGCGACGAGCGGCTTTGAGGCCGTACTTTTTACGCTCTTTCATTCTCGGGTCGCGGGTCAGGAAGCCTGCGGCCTTCAGGGATGCGCGGTAGCTCTCATCGACGAGGAGCAGTGCGCGTGCGATACCGTGACGGATAGCGCCGGCCTGGCCGGAAACGCCGCCGCCGTGGACGGTAGCCTCGATGTCAACCTTGCCGACGGTGCCGGTGGTGACCAGGGGCTGACGAACGATGAGCTTCAGAGTCTCGAGGCCGAAGTAATCGTCGATATCACGGCCGTTGATGGTGATAACACCGGTGCCGTTGGGGATGAGGTGGACGCGTGCTACAGACTGCTTTCTGCGTCCGGTGCCGTACATATACGGTCTTTTGCACTTATAAGTTGCCATATTCTCTTCCTCCTATTAGCGATCCCAAACTTCGGGCTTCTGAGCTGCATGGGTGTGCTCTGCACCGGCGAAAACGCGCAGGCGCTTGAGCTGCCACTGAGCGATGGTGTTCTTCTGAAGCATGCCGCGGACTGCAAGACGCATTGCCAGCTCGGGGCGATTTGCCATCAGGTGCTTGTACTGAGTCTCCTTCAGACCGCCGACCCAGCCGGAGTGAGTACGATAGTACTTCTGCTCGAGCTTCTTGCCGGTCAGGACTGCGTCCTTTGCGTTGATGATGATGACGTAATCGCCGCAATCGACGTGAGGAGTATAGGTGGTCTTAAGCTTGCCGCGAAGCAGATCGGCAGCAATTGCAGCGGTCTTGCCGAGGGGCTTGCCTGCTGCGTCAAGGACGTACCATTTTCTTTCAACGGTCTCCTTGGTAAGCATTGTCGTGGACATATTTGTGCCTCCAAAAAAATTTAAATATACTTTGACATTTTAACGGGGCGCTATTAAAATACAAACATTGAAAATAGCGTGCTCTATTTTTATACCACAGCCGCGAAACAGTGTCAACACCGATTTTAATCTGCGTTTTGTAAACTCGCAAAATCTCGTAAATGCTCCCTAAATCGGCCTGATACTCAATTTCAATTTTGCATTTTTCGAGAGGTTTTAGCATGGACATACGCGCACTTAACGAATTTACGGGCATTATCCGCAAGGCCGTTGACGATTACGGCATGATAAACGAGGGCGACAAGGTCGCCGTCGGCGTTTCCGGCGGCAAGGACAGCATGCTGCTTCTGCTGGCGCTCAAGCATCTGCAAAGCTACTATCCCAAGCATTTCGAGCTTGAGGCGATCACGATAGAGCTGGGCTTTGAGGGCATGGATTTTACGCCCGTGCGCGAGATGTGCAAGGAGCTGGACATTCCCTACACCTGCCTTAAAACCGACATCAAAGAGATAGTTTTCGACGTGCGCAAGGAGGATAACCCCTGCTCGCTGTGCGCAAAGATGCGGCGCGGCGCGCTGAACGACGCGATCCGCGCGCGCGGCATATCCAAGCTCGCGCTCGGTCATCACTTCGACGATGCGGTCGAGACGTTTCTCATGAGTCTGCTGTTTGAGGGGCGGCTGAGCTGCTTCAGGCCGGTGACGTTCATGGATCGCAGCGGCGTTACGCAGATACGTCCGCTCATCTATGCCGGCGAGCAGAAGATCATAAACCTTGCCGACTCGCTGGATATCCCCATTGTCGAAAATCCCTGTCCGCAGGATAAGGCCAGCAAGAGATATGAGATAAAGCAGCTTATAAAGACCCTCTCCGCCACATATCCCGACATGAAGTCGAAGGTATTCGGCGCGATGCAGCGTCTGCCTCTGCCCGGCTGGGGCATTGAAAAGTAAGCTAAAAAAGAGCACCCGGCGGGTGCTCTTTCTTTGCTTTTGCGATTTTTTACTTATCCTTATCGTCGGGGCTCATGTCGAACTCAAGCTCCGCGTCGCACTTCGGGCAGCGGATCGAGCCGAAATCGAGATCCTCCTCATAGACGGTGATCGTTTCGCCGCATTTCGGGCAGGTCACTTCGTACTCCTGCTCGTCGCCGCAGCTGCCGCAGCAGCCGGTGCAGACGTCGGCGTCGTCATCATCGTCATCGTCCTCGTCGTAGTCCTCGTCATCGTCATCGGCCTCGTCGTCCATATCGCCGATGCAGAGATCCTCGAGGTATTCCATGTCCTCATTGATGTCGCTGATGCAGTCGGAAAGATCCTTTGCATGCGCGTCAACGGCTTCGATATCGTCGGCCATGGCTTCGAGCACGTCGATAACTGCGAGCATCAGCTTGCCCTCGTTGGTGCTGTCCTTTATGCCGAGGCCGTCTGCAAGACCCTTGAGGTATGCGACTTTTTCACTTACTGTCATATTAGATTCATTTCCTCCATTTTTGCGTCGGTATGCCGACAGGCAACCGATAGCCGATAGCGGATATTTTTAGTAGCGCCTTTGCGCCGGTTCCGATACGTTTATTGCGATTGCATGACCGGTGGGTGCAGGCAAAACCGCGGCACGCGGAACTACACGATAATGTAGCGCCTGCGGCGCGGATATATTTACACCTCATCTGCCGCAAGCGGCATCTTCCCCTCAAGCTCCGCAAGGGGAAGACATTTAATAGCGCCTTTACATTGTACCGATACGTTTATTGCGGTATCCCGACCGGACATTGCCGGCGAAACCATCGCAGCGGAACGGGCAAGCCCGTTCCCTACATGGTGCGGTGGAAAATTCAGCATCGCACTTGCGTAGCGCGCGGCACGCACGGTTTTGCACGCAATCTCGACACCGGGCTACCGCAATAAATGTATCCGTGACTGCCTCAAAGCGCCACTAAAAAAGGAGCCTCCGGGGGTGGAGACTCCATGCGATTGGGGGTGGTGGAGAAGGAGATTTCATAATGTTGAACGCGAGCTGAACTCCGTTCTGATAATAAAGACGTGATTTTTCGCCGGATATTGCGGTGATGCGCGCGAAAAGCGACAAAAAACTCCCACGGCCAAGCCGTGGGAGCTTTGAATTTAAAAATCAGTCGGTCACATAGGGCAGGAGAGCGATCTGACGGGCTCTCTTGATAGCCTCGGTGAGCTGGCGCTGATGCATTGCGCAGGTACCGGTTGTACGACGGGGAAGGATCTTGCTGCGCTCGGAAATGAAGCGGCGAAGCTTTGCAGTATCCTTATAGTCGATGCTGGTGGCCTTATCTACGCAAAACTGGCAGACTTTTCTGCGCTTGCGGTTTTTGGGATTGTTCTTATCGAAAGCCATTAGCTGTATCCTCCTATATTATTTTTAAAACGGCAGTTCGCCGTCATCGTCGCCAAGATCGGAAAACGCCGACGCGCCCATCGACATCGAGGGGGCCGGAGCATCGTAGCTTGAGGAGTGACGGGGCTCACCGCGCATGTCGCCGCCTTCGCGGCGCTTGCTTTCGCCGAAATACATGTTGTCAACGACGACCTCGGCGCTGCGGCGCTTGCCGCCCTCGCGGTCGGTCCAGTCGCGGATCTGCAGTCTGCCGGAAACGACAGCCATGCTGCCCTTGGCGAAATACTTGCTGACAAACTCAGCAGTCGAACGCCATGCGACGCAGTCGATAAAATCGGTCTGCTTCTCGCCGCCGTCGCGGCCGCCGAAATCGCGGTCAACGGCAAGGGTGAACGATGCGACAGGGGTCTGTGACTGAGTGTATCTCAGCTCCGGGTCACGGGTCAGGCGGCCCATGATCGTGATGTGATTAAGCATAACTCGTCTCCTTACTCAGCACGCAGGGTGATCAGGCGACGCATGATGCCGTCGGTGATGCCGAGGATACGGTCCAGCTCTGCGGGGAAATCCGCGCCGCTGGTGAACTTCATCAGCACATAGTAGCCTTCAGAAATGTAGTTGATCTCGTAAGCGAGCTTGCGCTTACCCATCTCCTCCAGTTCATCCAGGGTACCATGAGCCTCAACGAGCGCCTTGAACTTCTCGACGACAGCAGCGGTCTGCTCCTCGGTGAAGTTCGGGTTGATGATGTACATTACTTCGTACTTCTCAGTTGCTTTTGCCATGGTTTGCACCTCCTTCTGGTCTTTTGGCCCCCGATTTCTTCGGGAGCAAGGATAGCCTGCGCATACTCGCAGACCATAACATTATATCCGATTTTCTCCGTTTGTCAAGTTTTTTTAGTGGCGTCAATTCGCCTCTAAAATTACGCCTCCAAAACACCGTAGTGGTTTTTGAGGAACTTGACGAAGCGGCGCGCGGAGGTCGAGGCGGACTCGAGCGACTTGATCGCAACGCCGACGCGCACGACGACGGGGATCTCGAGAGGTATGGTTTTTACCTGCTCCTCGTATCCGGCGAGCGAGAGCGACGACAGTATCGACACGCCCAGGCCGCACGAGACCATGGACAGGATCGCTGCATCATCCGAAGCCGTTACATGGATGCGCTTTGCGTCCGGCGGCAGCAGCTTTTCGGAATACTGCTCCTGACAGGTGATAAACGGCTCCTTCAGGAGCCTGTCTATGGAAATGCGTTCCCTTTCCCAGTGGAACGTCGGGGGGACGACCGCGATAAGCGGAACGCGCGTAAGAGGTATCCACTCGAAGCCCTCGGCGCAGGTCTCGTCCACGAGCGCAAGCTGAACCTCACCCTTTTGAAGCAGCGCCGGCATCTCATAGCCGCGGATGGTCACATCTATCTGGATATCGGGGTAAAGCGCCTTGAACTCCTGCAAAAGCTGGGGCAGCGCAGAGCGCGCAATGCTCGCAAAGCAGCCGAGGCTGAGCTGGTGGCGCTGGGTGCGGCTTTGCGCGGCGGCCTCCTGGCGCAGCGCATCGCATGCATCGATAACGCCTTTTATATAAGGAAGAAGATGCTCTCCCTCTTCCGAAAGGCGGACGCCGTGACTGCCGCGATTGAGCAGCGTGCAGCCCAGCTCTGCTTCAAGATTATTCACAAGATGCGTCATTGCCGATTGCGTGTAGCCAAGCTCCGCCGCGGCCTTGCTGAAGCTGCCGCGATCGACCGCTGTCAGCACTGCGCGCAGTCTTCCGTCATCCATAACGCTCACACCTTTCTTATATCTATAATTATTGCCATGCAAATATAACACGCCAAATCGACACATTCAATAACATTTGGTTAACATTTTATCACGCGTAATATGAAATTATTTTGTGCATAGTATTAAAGTTTTTAATACAGAGATGAATAAGAGTGATTTCCGCAATCATGAAAAAAATGATATCCTTTATTCACATTTTTCAACACATTGCACATATTGGGTTGAAGTGTAACAGTGTGCAGCGTTTTTGCAGAGCCGCTGCGCAGCAGATGAGAAAGAAAATGATGAAAGAGGAAAATTGAATGAATCTTCAGAACAAACCCCACACTGTCCGCGACATTATCGTCGTCGGCTTTGCGTTGTTTGCGATGTTTTTCGGCGCAGGCAACGTCATTTTTCCGCCGTATCTCGGCGTTGAGGCAGGTCCCGAATGGCTCGGCGGCTTCTCGGCATACTTCATTGCGGACATCGGTCTTGCAATGTGCGCGGTCTTTGCGCTTCTGCGTGTCGGCAGCAGCGAGGCCGTCACCGCGCGTCTGGGCAAGGTCCCGGCCGCAATACTCATGAGCGCGCTTATCCTTTGCATCGGCCCCATGGTCGCAATCCCCCGTACCGCCGCAACCACCTTTGAAATGGCAATCGTTCCGAACATCAGCGGCGTTTCCTCCGTTGTGTTCTCCATAATATTCTTCGCGATCATCCTGTTTTTGTGCATCCGTCAGTCGGCCGTCGTCGATATCGTCGGCGCGATCCTGACTCCGCTGCTGCTTGTCGGCCTTGCGGTCATCATAATCAAGGGCGTTGCAACGCCGCTCGGCGAGATATCGCTCACCCCGAACGCCGACAACGTCATTCTCGGCGGCATCAAGGCCGGCTACCAGACCATGGATGCGCTTGCGGCGCTGCCCTTCGGCATCATAATCCTCCAGAGCGCTGCCTCCAAGGGCTACACCACCAACGGCCAGAAGTTCAAGATCGTCTCCGGCTCGGCAATCCTCGCAGCCGTGCTGCTGCTCGGCGTTTACATGGGCCTGTGCTACCTCGGCGCTACCGTTTCGGCTCAGTACGGCCTTGAGATCGGCCGCGCAGAGCTTGTTATGGCCATCGTTGAGGCGCTGCTCGGCAAGGCCGGCATGATCATCTTCGGTGTTGTCGTGGGCCTTGCCTGCGTCACCACCGCCATCGGTCTGACCAGCTCCGCCGCAGCCTACTTCACCGAGCTGTGCAGCGAGAAGGTGCCCTACAAGGCATTCGTTATCGCCATCTGCGTATTCAGCGCAGTTGCATCCAACCTCGGCCTCGACCGCATCGTTTCGATCGCAGCTCCCGTGCTGGACATCGTTTATCCCCCTGCACTGGTCGTTATCTTCATTTCGCTCATTATCCCCAAGGCAGACGACTATGTCAGCCGCGGCGCAGCCCTCGGCGCAGTCGGTGCGAGCATCCTGTGTGCGTTCAAGGTTCCCGCAATGGAGCACCTGCCCCTGTACGACATGGGTCTGTACTGGATTCTCCCGGCCGTCGTTTTCGGTCTGCTCGCCTTCGGCCTCGCGGCTGTCGTAAAGCCCAAGAAGAGGTCCGAAGTGGAAGCAAGCGTCTGATATTTCAAGCCACGAGCTTCGGCTCGTGGCTTTTTCACGCAAAATACGCACAACAAAGCCCCGGAGCTTGTCCGGGGCTTTGCTGCAAAGTGTGCATAAAGTGAAGATAAAAGGAGTATAGAACTTTGCTATGGTAAAGGGAAGGTTGAACCGGTGTCCGGTTCGATATCGCGCAGAGCGGAGACCTGACCGCCCTGCGGACATAGAAGATACATATGGGGGTTACGATATGCATTCTACCTTATGCGCCGCCCTTTGTCCGCTCCAAAACGTCATTCCTATGCTCCAAATAGGTTTTAGTGGCGCATTGAAGCTGATACCGACACACTTTTTGCGCTTGCCCGGTATCGAGAGTGCGGAGGAAACCGTATGTGCCTCGCGTAACGCAAGTGCAGTGCTGAGTTTTGCAGCGCACCACTGTAGGGAACAGGCTTGCCCGTTCCGTTTGTTATGGTTTCGTCGGCAGTTTCCGGTCGCGCTGACGCAACAACTGTATCGGCAATTATTCACTATTAATTATTCATCATTCATTATTCATCGGGACGGTCACAGACCGTCCCTTTTTTGCCTTCCCCTGCGTAGCTTGAGGGGAAGGTGTCACCTTGGTGACGGATGAGGTGTGATTAAATCTGCGGCGTTAGCCGCAACATTTTTGAATCGGGCGATCAATGATCGCCCCTACGGGTGCGGAGCGAAAATCAGCAGCGCACTCCCGGGTTGCGTAGCAGTCGCGGTTTATTCCGTTGTTTCCGGTCGGGCAACCGCAATATGCGTATCCGCAGCTGCGTCAAAGCGCCTCTGAAAACCGGGAGGGGAGGAATTTTTTCAGCTCCTCGACGGTGTTGTCGGCGTCGGAGAAATAGAAAACGCCCTTTTCGACAAACTCGGGGAATTCCTTTTTCTCCTTCTCGCTCAGCTCGTGATCGGATACATAGCACCACCACGCCCAGCGCGTTTTGATCTTGCCGCAGCAGACGGCATCGTCCCAGTTAAGGCGATACTCGACGCTGTCCGCGCCGCCGGTGCGGAAGATTATGCCCTGCTCGGTGAAAGAGACGTTTGCAAGGCCGAAGTTGGTCTCGGAAATGAACTTCGCGGCAAACAGCCAGATCACGGAAAGCGCGGCGGCTATGACGGCAATGCCGCGCACGCCCTCAAGCGCCGGAACGAAAAAGCTCAGCACCGCGACGATAACGCCCAGCGGCAGCAGCACAAGCCCGGCATAGAAAAAGCCTTTCATTATGTTCGAGGGGAAGCGCAGCGTCTGCGTGACCTGATATCTTTTGAGTTTTTCATTTTTCATTTTATTCTCCGACCTTTCCGTACAGCGCCCAGGTGTTGCCCGAGGTGATCTTTACGTCAATAAACTGCCCTATCAGCGACTTATCGCCTGCAAGATGCACAAGGCGGCCGCCGTTTGTCCGCGATGAGAGGTTATACTCGTCCTTGCCGGTCTCGCCGTCAACGAGAACGCGCACGGTTTTGCCGATATACTCGGCGTGCTTTTCGGCGGAAACTCGGTTTGCCGCCTCCAGCAGCCTGTCAAACCTGCGCTGCTTATCCTCGCGCGTGGCCGCATCCGGCATACTCGCCGCCGGAGTGCCGACGCGCTTGGAGTAGATAAAGGTGAACATCGCGTCGTATCTCACCTCGTCGCAGAGCTTTATCGTGTCCTCAAACTCCTCGTCCGTCTCGCCGGGGAAGCCGACGATGATGTCGGTGGTTATGACGAGGTCGGGCATGTAGCTGCGCGCAAGCTTCACCTGCGCAAGATATTTTTCGGCAGTGTAGTTTCGGTTCATGGCCTTGAGCACGCGGTCGTTGCCCGACTGCACGGGCAGGTGCAGCTGATGCGCGCACTTTTCGCACTCGGCCATCGTTTTGAAGAGCTTCTCCGTTGCGTCCTTGGGGTGGCTTGTCATGAAGCGGATGAGAAACTCGCCGGGGATGTCGTTTATCATGCGGATAAGGTCGGCAAAATCAACGCCCAGACCGAGATCCTTGCCGTAGGAGTTGACGTTCTGCCCGAGCAGGGTAATATCCTTGCAGCCGGCAGCGACAAGCTCGCGCGCCTCGGCGACGATATCCTCCGGGCGGCGTGATCTTTCGCGGCCGCGGACGTAGGGCACGACGCAGTAGGTGCAGAAATTATTGCAGCCGTACATGATCGAAAGCCAGGCCTTAACGCTGCTGTCGCGCTTTAAGGGCATGCCCTCGGCGACTGCACCGTCGCTTTTCTCGGCGGCGAAAACGCGCTTGTGGCTTGTCATGGTTTTCAGCAGCAGCTCCGGGAAGCGCCACAGCTCGTGCGGCCCGAAAACGAGATCGACCACTGGGTAGGACTTTTTTATCTTCTCGACCATGTGCTCCTGCTGCACCATGCAGCCGCACACGGCGATGATCTGATCCGGGCGCTGCTTTTTGCTGTGGTTAAGCTGCCCGACATTGCCGAGAACGCGCATCTCCGCGTGCTCGCGCACGGCGCAGGTGTTGACGACTATGACGTCGGCCTCGAACTCGTCCTGCGTGAAGCCGTAGCCCATCTCGGCGAGGTAGCCGCGCAGCTTCTCGCTGTCGGCCTCGTTCTGCTGGCAGCCGTAGGTATCGACCATTGCAAGCGGCCGGTTTTTCTGCGAAACGAAGCTATCGTATATCTCGCGGCAGATATCCTCCTGCCGGCGAATGGATTCAATGCTTATTTCTTTTCTTTCGTATGCCATTTTTCTTTTCCCTTGCAAACAAAAAAGTACATTATATATTAACATAAATTCAGTGGAATTTTCAACACAATTAATGTATAATGGTATAATGAATTTAGTTGACGAGGTTACCGCATGACACGCATTAATATTCTTCCGCCGCTGGTGGCCGATATGATCGCCGCCGGCGAGGTCGTCGAGCGTCCGGCATCGGTGATAAAGGAGCTTATGGAAAACTCCTTCGACGCAGGCGCATCCAAGGTGACGGTCGAGTTCAAAAGCGGCGGAGCAACTTACATAAAAATAACCGACGACGGCTGCGGCATGAGTCCCGAGGACGCCGGCATTGCCTTCACCCGGCACGCAACGAGCAAGCTGCACGACGAAAAGGGCCTTGAGGCCATCGGAACGATGGGCTTTCGCGGCGAGGCGCTTGCGGCGATTGCAGCCGTCAGCCGCATTGAGCTTATAACGCGCGAAAAGGGCGCGGCCGAGGGTGTGCGCGTCTCGGTTCAGGCAGGCGATATCATCGATATGTCGCCCATCGGCTGTCCGGAGGGCACGAGCATCACCGTGCGCGATATTTTCCACAACACCCCGGCGCGGCTGAAGTTTCTCAAATCCGACCGCTCGGAGGCCTCGGCCTGCATATCCGCCGCTCTGCACTGCGCCCTCGGCAGACCCGAGGTTTCTGTGCGCCTAAAGCGCGACGGCGAGGAGGTTTTCTTTACCCCCGGCGACGGGCGCGAGGAATCGGCGGTGTACGCGCTTCTCGGGCGCGAAACCGCGCGCGGCATGCTGCCGGTTTCCGGCAAGGGCGAAAATATGGCCGTCACGGGCTTCACCTCGTCCCCGGCCTTCGGCCGCGGCAACCGCGCAAACCAGCATTTTTACTGCAACGGCAGATATATAAAATCCGTGCTGCTGCAATCGGCAGTCGAGCAGGCGTATAAAAACACGCTCCTGACCGGGAAATTCCCCTCCTGCGTTTTGTATCTGGAGCTTTCGCGCGGCGCGGTGGACGTGAACGTTCACCCGGCAAAGACCGAGGTCAAATTCTCCGACGAGAAAAAGGTTTTCGACCTTGTTTACCAGACAGTGCGCGCCTGTCTCGAGGCCGAGGAAAAGCCGATCGAGATAACGCTTTCCGAGGGCACGCGGCGCGCTGTTTCCGCCCCGAAGCCGGAGTTTTTCCGCAGCATGAGCGCCGAGGAATACCGCGCCAAGGCCGCTTCTGCGGCGGTGGCTGCAAGACCCGTTTCTTCCGCACCGGTGTCTGCGCCGAGACGCGAGGAAAGACCCGTTTTCCGCGCACCGGCGGCGTACCCGGCTCCCGAGCCGCCGCAAAAAGACCCGGTCTTGCCGAAAATCGACAAAAACCCCCTTTTTTCTCCCGCTCCCGAGCGAAAAAATGTTGAAAAATCAGTTGAAAATGTTGAAAAAATCAGCGCTCCGGCCTGCCGAGTGATCGGCGAGGCGCTGGATACCTACATCCTTGCGGAGATCGACGACGAGCTTATGCTCATCGACAAGCACGCAGCGCACGAGCGCATGATATTTGACCGCCTCAAGGCGCAGAACCGGCAGATAATGAGCCAGACGCTGCTTGCGCCGGTCATCATCCGGCCGACGGCCGAGGACGCGGAGATAATCGAGAAAAATACCGCGCTTTTGGACGAGATGGGCTTTGAGGTCGAGCCGTTCGGCGAGGAGAGCTTTGCCGTGCGCTCGGTGCCGGACGACGTTGACGTTTCCGAGGCTGCCTCCGCGCTTGAGGAGATATGCCAGAAGCTGCGCGAGGGCGGCGAGGTCTCGGCCGAGAGCGCGCGCGACGAAATACTGCACACCGTCGCCTGCAAGGCGGCAATAAAGGCCGGACGGCGGCACGATATTGCCGAGCTTGAGCGCATCGCCTGCGCCGTTGCCTCGGGCGAGGTCAAATACTGCCCCCACGGCAGACCCGTTTCCGCGCGCCTGAGCAAAAAGCAGCTCGATAAATTCTTCAGCAGGATCGTTTGATATGGCAGATAAGATTGTTGTTATAACAGGCCCGACGGCAACGGGCAAAACGCGCCTTTCCGTTGAGCTTGCAAAAAAGTTCGGCGGCGAAATAGTCTCGGCAGACTCAATGCAGATATACCGCGGTATGAACATTGGTACGGCCAAGGTGACGCATACCGAGATGCAGGGTGTTACGCATCACATGATAGACATTGCTGACCCTACCGAGGTTTATTCCGTGTCGCGCTATGTTGAAGATGCCAATAAAGCAGTGCAGGATATATTGGCACGCGGCAGGCTGCCGATAATTGCAGGCGGCACGAATTTGTACATTGATTCGCTCATCTCGGGGCTTGACTTTGCCGAAAGGGCGGAGGATAATGCTCTGCGCGAAAGGCTCAACGCGCAGTATGACGAGCTTGGCGGCGAGGCGATGATAGCGACTCTGCGCGGCTTTGACCCGGAGCGCGCCGCAAAGCTCCACCCGGCCGACAAGCGCCGCATCGTGCGCGCGATCGAGATCTACACCCTCACCGGCGAGACGATCACCGAGCACGACGAGAAAACCAAAAAGCGCCCGAAAAAGTACGACGCGGTGAAGATAGCCCTCAGCTTTGCCGACCGCGGCATGCTGTATGACAGGATAAACGAGCGCGTCGATAAAATGGTCGCCGACGGGCTTTTCGACGAGGTAAAGGGCCTTCTCGATTCCGGCCTTTCGCCGGATAGCACCGCCATGCAGGCGATAGGCTACAAGGAACCGGCAGCGTACTTTGCCGGCGAAATTACAAAGGACGAGGCGATAGAGCTAATCAAGCTCTCCTCGCGCCGATACGCAAAGCGGCAGCTGACATGGCTGCGGCGCGACGAAACGGTCAAATGGTACCGGTGGCCGTCCTCGCCCGATTTTAATGAAGCGCGACGGTTTTCGACCGAATATTTGCACTCGTGTGGTTTATGATGCTCTTGTCCCGGCACGGGATAATCTACATAAACAGGAGCACGAAAGATGCAAAAGACACAGAATCTTCAGGACGCATTCCTCAATCAGCTTCGCCGCGAGAAGGTCAATCTCACGGTGTTTCTCGTAAACGGTTTTCAGATGCACGGCGTTATCCGCGCCTACGACGGCTTCACGGTCGTGCTCGATTCCGACGGCAGACAGCAGCTTATTTATAAGCACGCGATTTCGACGATAATTCCGCCGAAGCCCGTCGAGCTGAGCCGCGAGGAGTGAAAAAGGGCGCGGTGTACCTGCGATACGCGGCGGCTGCGGTTTTTCTCGCCGCTGCCGCGTGGACGCTGGCATTTTTCATCGGCCGCGAGCAGTCGCCGGAAACGGTGAGAGCCGAGCGGGCCGAGGTCAGGATAAGCGTCGTTGCCGAAGGTACGGTCTGGCGGAGAGAAACCGTTCTTGTCTGTGACGATGACGGCGCATACCTTGCGCGCAAGCCGGGCGACAGAGTCTCCGGCGGAAGCGTCGTTGCCGTTGAGAACAGCGTGCTCGACGATTACCTGACGCACCTTGAGCTGTCCGGCGGCGCGCAGCCCGACAGGGGCGAGATGCGCGGCCTTATATACGCGCCCGAGGCCGGGATATTCAGCACCTTTGTTGACGGGCTGGAGGCGTGCTCGCTTGAGGATATATGCTCTGCCGAACCGTTTATTCCGCAGGGCGCGGTGGGCAAAATAGTCTCGGGCGGCTGGTATTTCATCGCCGAAACGCCGGAGACCGATAAGCTCCGCCGGGGTATGAGCGTTACTTTATCGCTCCCGGACGAGGTGAGCGCGACAGTCATTTCCGCAGAAAACGGCAAGATCGTGCTCCGCTGCCGCGACGGGCTTGAGGACGTTGTCAACACGCGCCGTGCCGCGTTGAGAATAACGATTTCCGAGGCGCAGGGGATAAAGATCCCCGACAAGGCTCTGCACCGCGACGAAAGCGGCACGTTTGTCTATGTCATGCGCGCCGGCCTTGCCGAGCGCTGCGATGTAGACATCCTGCACACCGGCGACGGATACGTTCTTGTGCGCGAGGGCGAGATACGCGAAGGCATGCAGATAATTTTGGATAAAAATTAAGATAAAGCTGGGATGAAAATGAGCAGTATTGCAGAAAACGTAAAAAGCATAAAGCAGCGCGTTGCCGAGGCCGCCGTCAGAAGCGGCAGAGCGCCGGAGGACGTGCGCCTTTGCGCGGCAACGAAGATGAACGACGCTTCCCGGGTGCGCGAGGCGATAGCCGCCGGGGTCGATATCTGCGGCGAGAACCGCGTGCAGGAGCTGACCGAGAAATTCGAGCAGGGCGCGTATGAGGGCTGTCCGCTGCATTTCATCGGTCATTTGCAGAAAAATAAGGTAAAATACCTTGTTGGCAGGGTGCAGCTTATCGAGTCGGTCGATTGCCTCGAGCTTCTTGAGACGATAGATAAGCGCGCAAAGTCGATGGGACTTGTGCAGAATGTGCTGCTGGAGGTGAACATCGGCGGCGAGGAGGCAAAAAGCGGCTTTGCGCCCGATGAGCTTGCCCTATGCCTGCCGCAGATGGGGCAATTTTCCTCGATTCGGGTGCGCGGACTGATGGCAATACCCCCGATTTGCGAAAAAACGGAAGAAATTCGCCCATATTTTCGCGCAATGAAGCAGCTTTTTGTTGACAATGGCGCAAAAAAATACGATAATGTCTCCATGGACTTTTTGTCCATGGGAATGAGCGCGGATTTTGAGACCGCGATAGAGGAAGGCGCGAACATAGTCCGCGTCGGCACCGGCATTTTCGGAGCAAGACACTACTAAGCGCAAAGGAGGATGTGCAATGGCATGGTTAGATAACATTCGCAACGCTATGCACCCTTACGATGATGATTATATAGAAAACGAAGAGCGCGCCGCCGAGGAGGAGTTTGCAGACCAGCAGGACGATATCCCGGCCGACGACGCTGTTGAGGATAAGCAGCCGCGCCCCGTGTTCTCGCGGCGCGAGCCGAAGCCCCAGCCGAGCTACAGTGCTCCGGCGCAGGAAAAGCAGAAGATGAAGCTCAAGTTCGTGCATCCCGAGCAGTTCGATGAGGCCGCCGAAATTGCCGACAGTCTCCGCGCACATCAGGCGGTGCTCATGAATCTTGAGATGACCGAGACGGACACTGCGCGCAGATTGCTCGACTTTTTGTCCGGCGCGGCATATGCTCTGGGCGGCAGGGTCATGCGCGTTTCCGCGCAGGCGTATATAATCGCGCCGACCAATGTCGATCTCGTCGGCGATGCGGTCGCCGATTTTGAAAGCGCAGGGCTTTATTTCTAAACAAACAGCAAGTACTGAAAGGTGGATTTTAAGATATGACTACTCCTCAGGAGATCCGTGAAAAAAGCTTTGACAAGGCCAGAAGTATGTTCGGCGGTTACGATATGGCGACCATCGACGAATATCTCGAGGAACTTGCAAACGACTTTGAAGCTCTGCAGAAGGAGAATGTTGTCCTCAAGAGCAAGATGAAGGTTCTTGTTGACAAGATCGAAGAGTACCGCACCAACGAAAGCGCCCTCAATCAGGCCATTCTCTCGGCGCAGAAGCTCAGCGTTCAGATCGAAAACGACGCAAGAACGCGCAGTGCGAACATCGTCGCGGAGGCCGAGGCCAAGGCTGCGGCACTGCTGGGCAATATCGACGACAGGATCGCCCAGGAGGAATCCCGCCTTCAGGCTGCCAAGCTCAGCTCGGCAAAATTCTTTGACAGCGCCCGTGAGCTGTGCCAGAAGCAGCTTCAGACGCTCGATACCATCATGAAGGCCGCAAACCCCGAAGCGCTCAAGACCGAGGCTATACGAATACCGAAGGAGCAGCCCGCTCCCGTTTCCGAACCCACTCCCGCGGATTCCGGCAACACTCAGGTATTCAACTTTATAAAAGACGAGATCTGAGTTTTTGCCGAAGCAGACGCTTCGGCTATCGGCATTTGGCGAGTTAAAGGCGTGCGGAAACAACTGCGCGCCTTTTTATTTTTTTAATAGCGCATTGACGCACCTACGGATACATATATCTCTGGTAGCCCGGTTCGAGACTGCTGACAAAACAGTGAGTGCCTCGCGTAACGCAAGTGCGATGCTGAGTTTTTTGCCGCACCCATTGGCTCCCCTGTCAAGGGGAGCAGGCAGCTTTGCTGCCGAGGGGTTGACAGCTGTCAGCTCTTCCCTACACAATAAAGTGGCGCCTACGGCGCGGATATAATTACACCTCATCTGCCGCAAGCGGCATCTTCCCCTCAAGCTCCGCAAGGGGAAGACATTTAGAGTGCAGACGAAAATTTGCACTAATATAGCACAAATCCCCCGGGATGCGAGACGATACGATTTCCGCCAATGTATCGATACCGGGACACCGGAATAAGAACAAAAGCCGGAGTCGGTTCGCCTCTAAAAAACCGGGATACCAATATAAACGTATAGGTACAGACTAAATTCGTAACTAAAAATGGAGGATAAATTTATGGCACAGAAGTATGACGCAACACTCAATCTCCCCAAGACCGAGTTCCCGATGCGTGCGGGTCTGCCCAAGCGCGAGCCGGAGATGCTCAAGCACTGGGAGGAGATGGACATCTACAACGAGATGCTTAAAAAGAACGAGGGCAAGCCCCTGTTCAACCTTCACGACGGCCCTCCGTTCTCCAACGGTGCTCTGCACATGGGTCACGCGCTGAACAAATCCATCAAAGACTTCATCACGCGCACCTACGCAATGCGCGGCTACTATACGCCGTACATCCCCGGCTGGGATAACCACGGCATGCCCATCGAGTCTGCCATCATCAAGGAGCAGAAGCTCAACCACAAGGCAATGAGCATCGCCGACTTCCGCTCGGCCTGCCACGCCTACGCCGACCACTACATCGACGTGCAGCGCGAGGGCTTCAAGCGCATGGGCGTCATCGGCGACTGGGAGCACCCGTACAAGACCATGGATCCCGGCTTCGAGGCCATGGAAACGCGCGTGTTCGGCAAGATGTATAAAAACGGCCACATCTACAAGGGCCTCAAGCCCGTTTACTGGTGCGCCCACGACGAGACCGCACTGGCCGAGGCCGAGATCGAATACAAGGACGATCCCTGCACGACCGTTTACGTCAAGTTCCCCATGCACGACGATCTGGGCAAGCTCGGCAATCTGGACAAGTCCAAGCTCTTCTTCGTCATCTGGACTACTACCATCTGGACCCTGCCCGGCAACCTCGCCATCGCTCTGCACCCGTCGGAGAGCTACGTCATCGTAAAGGCTCCCAACGGCGAGATGTACATCATGGCCGAGGCACTGACCAAGAAGGTCATGGGTCTGGGCGGCTTTGAGGATTACGAAATTGTCGAGCGTCACGAGGGCGCATTCTTCGAGAACATGCTCGCAGACCATCCCTTCCTGCCCAAGACCAGCCGCCTTGTTCTGGCCGACTACGTCACCATGGACTCCGGCACCGGCTGCGTCCACACCGCCCCCGGCTTCGGCGCGGACGACTACGTCACCTGCAAGCGCTACGGCATGGACATGGTCGTTCCCGTCAACGATCAGGGCAAGCACACCGAATACGCCGGCAAGTACGCCGGAATGGGCACCGACGAAAGTAACCCCGTCATCCTCAACGACATGAAGGAGAGCGGCATGCTCTTCGCATCCGAGGAAATCATCCACAGCTATCCGCACTGCTGGAGATGCAAGCACCCGATCATCTTCCGCGCAACTCCGCAGTGGTTCTGCTCGGTCGATTCCTTCAAGGACGAGGCCACCGGCGCATGCGAGGACGTCCGCTGGGTCCCGGCATGGGGCAAGGACAGAATGAGAAGCATGATCCTTGAGCGCACCGACTGGTGCATCTCGCGTCAGCGCCGCTGGGGTCTGCCCATCCCCGTTTTCTACTGCGACGACTGCGGCAAGCCCGTCTGCACCGACGAGAGCATCGAGTCCGTCGCCAAGATCTATGAAACCGAAGGCTCGAACGCATGGTTCGAGCGCGAAGCGGCTGAGCTTCTGCCCGAAGGCTTCACCTGCCCCCACTGCGGCGGCAAGCACTTCACCAAAGAGACCGACACCCTCGACGGCTGGTTCGACTCCGGCTCGACCCACTATGCTGCAATGGAGCGCGATCAGGGCTTCTGGCCCGCAACGATGTACATCGAGGGTCTTGACCAGTATCGCGGCTGGTTCCAGTCCTCGCTGCTGGTAGCGGTCGGCGCACTCGGCCGCGGCGCACCGTTCAAAGAATGCGTCACCCACGGCTGGACCGTTGACGGCGAGGGCAGAGCAATGCACAAGTCTCTCGGCAACGGCATGGATCCTGCCGAGATCTTCAACAAATACGGCGCAGACCTCCTGCGTCTGTGGGCAGGCTCGTCGGATTACCACGTCGATGTCCGCTGCTCGGACGAGATCTTCAAGCAGCTCAGCCAGAACTACCTCAAGTTCCGCAACACCGCGCGCTACTGTCTGGGCAACCTCGACGGCTTCGACGCAAACGACCTCGTCAAACCCGAGGACATGCTCGAGCTTGATAAGTGGGCGCTGACCAGACTCAACAAGCTCATCGAGAAGGCATTCGCCGCATATGACGAGTACGAGTTCCACGTCGTTTCCCACCTTATCAACGATTTCTGCGTTGTCGAGCTTTCAAACTTCTACCTCGATATCATCAAGGACAGACTCTATTGCTCCGGCAAGAACAGCCTCGAGCGCCGCAGCGCCCAGACCGCACTGTTCCTGATCCTCGATACCCTGACCAAGATGTTCGCGCCCATCCTCGCCTTCACCTGCGATGAGATCTGGCTTGCTATGCCCCACCGCAGCTCGGACGATGCGCGCAACGTCGTGCTCAACGAGATGAACAAGCCCTTTGCCGAGTATGCGCTCGACGATGCCGAGATGGCAAAGTGGGATGCGCTGATCTCCGTCAGAAACGACGTCAACGGCGTCCTCGAAAAAGCACGCGCCGACAAGCGCATCGGCAAGCCCCTCGAGGCTTCCGTCACCCTGCGCGCTTCAGGCGAGAGCAAGGCCGTGCTCGATAAGATCTCCGATATGGATCTTAAGGAGCTGCTGATCGTCTCCGAGTGCCTGATCGCCGAGGACGATGCCGCCGACGCAGATGCCGTCACCGCCTCCGGCTCGTACAATCCCGGCCTGACCGTCTCCGTCAAGGAGGCCGAAGGCACCAAGTGCCCGCGCTGCTGGATGCACTCCAAGGACGCAGACCCCGAAACCGGACTCTGCCCTCGCTGCAAAGGAGTTTTAGAGGCGAATTGAGGCTGCTACGGATACATCTATCTCTGGTAGCCCGGTTCGGAACATTGGAATAAACCATAACTGCATCGCACAACAACAGTGCGATGCAGTTTTTATTTTTAGAGGCGATTTAGCGCACCTACGGATACACTTATTGCCAGTGTCCCGGTGTCGAAGGCGCGGCGGAAACCGTGTTGTTTCGCGTAACGCAAGTGCGGCGCTGAACTTTCCGGTATCCCGGTTCGTAACATTGGAATAAACCGTGACTGCCACGCGCTACGTAAATGCGGTGTTGGTTTTTGCACCGCACGCCGTAGGCGCTACATTATTGCTATATGTACTAAATTAGTCGGCACAAAAATCTATAGTCGTAAGGGCGGCCATTGGCCGCCCTTTCGTTATTGTTTTGCCTGCACCCACCGGTCGGGATACCGCAATAAATGTATCCGTAGGAGCAGTAATTCGCCTCTGAAAAAATGTAAAGGAGCGGCGTTAATTCGCCTCTGAAAAAATGGCAGAGCTTACACCGATGAAAATGCAATATCAGCAGATCAAGTCGCAATACAGCGACTGTCTGCTGTTTTTCCGCCTCGGGGATTTTTACGAGATGTTCGACGAGGACGCGCGCGTTGCCTCGCGTGAGCTTGACCTTGCGCTTACCACGCGCGACAGGTCGGTCGCCGACCCCGAGCAGCGCACGCCGATGTGCGGCGTTCCGTATCACAGCTGTCAGACGTATATCGCGCGGCTGATAGCCAAGGGGTATAAGGTCGCCATCTGCGAGCAGATAGAGGACCCGGCGACGGCCAAGGGCCTTGTCAAGCGCGACGTTATAAGGATAATCACCCCCGGCACGGTGACGGACGCTTCGATGCTCGAGGAGGGCAAGAGCAACTACCTGGGCGCGGTGTACTACGAATCGGGCAAGTGCGCGGCGGCGTTCTGCGATATCTCGACGGGCGAGTTCTGCGTCGCGGCGTTCGAGGGCGATAACCTGAGCCACGTTCTCAACGAGCTTGGCCGCTTCGCGCCGCGCGAGCTTATCATGAACAAGGGCGCGGCCGAGACAAAGACCATTCCCGACTTTGCGCAGAAAAAGCTCGGCTGCCTGCTCGAAATGGGCGGCGACGACTACGAATACATGGCCTGCGCTGCGCGCGTGTGCGAGCAGTTCGGCCTTTCCTCGATTGACGAGGCCGGGCTTGGCGACGCACCGGCGGCGGTGTCGGCAGCCGGAGCGCTTTTGCGGTATATCAGCGAAACGCAGAAAACCGACATGGCGCACATACGCCGCATCGACCTGTTCACCGGCGGAAGATACATGGAGCTTGACTGGGCTACGCGACGCTCGCTGGAGCTGACGGAATCGCTGCGCACGGGCGAAAAGCGCGGCTCGCTTCTGTGGGTACTGGATAAGACGAAAACGCCGATGGGCGGACGCGAGCTGCGCGCGTGGATCGAGCGGCCGCTTCTTAGCCCGATCGCTATAAAGCGCAGGCTCAGCGCCGTGGACGAGCTTTTTAAGGACAACGTCGCGCGCGGCGAGCTTATCGACACTCTGCGCGGCATGGGCGACATGCAGCGGCTCATCGGCCGCGTCGTTTACGGAACGGCAAACGGCCGCGACCTCATCGTGCTGCGCGACTGCGCGGCGGCGCTGCCGAGGATAGTTGAGCTTTTAAAGCCCTTCAAAAGCGCGCTTCTGCGCTCGATATCCGAGCTTGACACGCTCGAGGAGATACACATGCGCATAAGCTGGGCGATCTGCGACGACCCCCCGTTTTCCGTGCGCGAGGGCGGCATACTCAAGCCCGGCTACTCCGACCAGGTCGATCATCTGCGCAATATCCGCGATAACGGCGCGCAGGCAGTCGCGGAGCTTGAGGCCAAGGAGCGCATCCGCACCGGCATCAAAAAGCTCAAGATCGGCTACAACAAGGTGTTCGGCTACTACATCGACGTGCCGAAATCCGCAGGCGACGTCAAGATCCCCGATAACTACATACGCAAGCAGACGCTTGTTTCAAACGAGCGCTACTTCACCCCGGAGCTGAAGGAGCTTGAAACGACGCTCCTGACCGCTTCGGACAAGATAAAGCAGCTTGAGTACGACTTTTTCATGGACCTGTGCAGCACGATAGCCGAGCAGGTCGCGAAGGTCCAGGCAACCGCCGAGGCGATAGCGCAGCTTGACGTTCTGTGCGCCTTTGCCGAGGTCGCCGTGCGCAACGACTACTGCATGCCGGAGGTGGATGCCTCGGGCGAGCTTATCATCCGCGAGGGGCGGCACCCGGTCGTTGAGCAGACTCTCAGCGATATTGCCTTTGTTCCGAACGACACGCAGCTAAACTGCGATGGGAACCGCGTCGCCATCGTCACCGGGCCGAACATGGCCGGCAAGAGCACCTACATGCGCCAGACCGCGCTCATTACGCTCATGGCGCAGATAGGATCCTTCGTTCCGGCAAAAAGCGCCGTTATCGGCGTTGTCGACCGCGTGTTCACGCGCATCGGCGCGTCGGACGACCTTGCGTCGGGCCAATCGACCTTCATGCTCGAGATGAGCGAGGTAGCGAATATCCTCAGCCACGCGACAGCGCAGAGTTTGCTGATCCTCGACGAGATCGGCCGCGGCACCTCGACCTACGACGGCATGGCGATAGCGCGCGCGGTGCTGGAATACTGCGCGGATAAGAAGAAGCTTGGCGCAAAGACGATGTTCGCAACGCATTATCATGAGCTGGCCGCGCTTGAGGGCAGCGTCGAGGGCGTGCATAACTATTCCATAAGCGCGAAAAAGCAGGGCGACAGCCTTGTTTTCCTGCGCAAGATCGTGCCCGGTGCGGCCGACGACAGCTACGGCATCGAGGTCGCAAAGCTTGCCGGAGTTCCGGACAAGGTCGTTTCCAAGGCCAAGACCTATCTCCGGCAGTTCGAGGCCGATGCCGCGTCGCCCAAGGCGAAAAAGCCGGAAAAGGACGATCAGATAAGCCTTGTTGACGCAGGCACCGACGAGGTCGGGCGCATTCTGCGCAGCACGGACATAAATTCACTCACACCGCTCGAGGCGCTGAATCTGCTCAGCGAGCTTCAGCAGAAAGCGAGGGGCTGATGCGCGACAGTCTGAAAAAATCCGAGTTTTGGAGTGCGATGATACTTTTAGTGCTCCACATGGCGGTGTTCCCGATCGCGCTGAGCCTGCTGATGGCGGCAAAGCCCGACCTTTTGGGAGCATCGCAGATGAATTTTATCTGCTATGCGCTGAGTCTGCTGCTTGTTGCGCTGTTTTTGGGCAAGTTCCTGCGCCGCAGCTTCGACGGGCTTGTTGACGCGCCGGGCAGGTGCCTGACGAGCTTTGCGCTCGGCTGGGTCGCGTATATCGCGCTCGGCATGATAGCGACGTATGCGCTCAAGGCGCTTGACATAAACACCGATAACCTTAATGAGCAGACCATAAGCACCATGCTCAGCTCCGACCGCGGCATCATCATCGCAATGACAGTTTTCCTCGCGCCCATCGTCGAGGAGAGCATCTTCCGCGGCGGAATTTTCTGCGGCCTGCATCAAAAAAGCCGCGTTGCGGCCTATGCTGCGTCGATCGTGATGTTCTGCCTTTACCACGTCTGGCAGTACGCCGTGCTGCTGTGGGACGCAAGCTATCTGCTGCTTGCGATACAGTATATCCCGGCGGCGGTAGTCCTGTGCAGGATCTACGAGCGCTCGGGCTCGATCTGGACGAGCATATTCTTCCACATGTCGGTCAACGCGACCGCCGTATTCTCCGCCGGCAGCGCCGCTGTCGGACTTCTTCCCTGATTTTAAGAGGTGTCAATGAAAATTAGCACAAAAAAAATCGCGATAAGCGCAATGCTCATCGCCTTCGACGTAATATTCACGCGCGTACTTGCGCTTAACATGCCGCTGACGAAGATCGGCCTCGGCTTTGCCGCGGTGATGGTCTGCGGCATGCTCTACGGCCCCGGCTGGGCGGCGCTCTGCGCCGGGCTGGGCGATCTTGTCGGCTCGCTTCTGTTCCCGACGGGGGCGTATTTCCCCGGCTTCACCGTCACGGCCGCCATCGGCGGCGCGATCCTCGGCGCGGCGCTGTATAAAAAGCGTCTGAAGCTTTCCGGCTGCATACTTACGGCGCTCGTGAACGGGCTTGTAGTCTCGCTAATCCTCAACACGACGATGATCTCGCTCGTGTTCGGCCCACCGCTCGGCCCGCTGTTCCTGACGCGACTCGGGCAGTTCGGCATTATGCTGTGCGTGCAGACGCTTGTCCTGTTTTTCCTCGAGCGCTCCGACACGCTGTATAATAAAATCATCTCCCTCAGAGATTGAAAAAACTCCTGCACTGCCCGGTGCAGGAGTTTTTTCAGTGGCGCTTTGGAGCACCTACGGATACGCTTATCTCTGGTGGCCCGGTTCGAGAGTGCGTGCAAAACCATGGCTGCCTCGCTTTTTCAGAGGCGCTTTGACGCAGTCACGGATACTTATATCTCTGGCAGCCCGGCAGCGCAGACTGTGTCTGCGAAGTAATAAGTAAAAGGTAAAAGTGAAAAAGTTAGGTATTCGCCCGGAGGGCGAATGAAATCAAAATACGTGCGCTTGCGCACACCACACCTATTCACTATTACCTATTACCTCTTCACTGCGGCCAACAGCCGCTCGTAGGGAACGGATTTATCCGTTCCGCTGTAACGGTTTTGCCAGCACCCACCGGTCGGGCTTACGCAATAAATGTATCGGTATCAGCAGTAATGCGCCTCTAAATGTCTTCCCCTCAAGCTACGCAGGGGAAGGCAATGGGGTGCAGACAAAATTTTGCACTAATATAGAACAATCTCCCGGGGAGCGAAACAATATGGTTTATGCCATTGTTCCGAACCGGGACACCGCAATAGACGTATTCGTAGGAGCAGTAATGCGCCTCTGAAAAAGCGAAACATCCCGGTTTCCTACGCAGCCTCGAACCGGGCAACAGCAATCACCGTATTCGTAAAATTTTAATGCGCTATTAAAAAAAACTTGTATGGAAACGTACAAGTTTTGCCCGGAAACAAGGGTATATATGAAGAGGCTTTTTCAAAAGCAGAGCAAATTACAATGAAAGGCGATAGAAAATGTCGGATATTAACGAGAAGATAACGCAGGAATATGACGCATCGAAGATCCAGGTGCTCGAAGGGCTTGAGGCGGTCAGAAAGCGCCCGGGCATGTACATCGGCTCGACGTCGTCGTCGGGTCTGCACCACCTTGTGTACGAGATCGTCGATAACTCCATCGACGAGGCGCTGGCCGGATACTGCGACCGCATCGAGGTCATCATCGAGCCGGGCGACGTTATCTGCGTGCGCGACAACGGCCGCGGCATCCCCGTGGATATCCAGGAGCAGACCGGCAAGAGCGCACTCGAGGTAGTGTTCACCGTGCTGCACGCCGGCGGCAAGTTCGGCGGCGGAGGCTACAAGGTATCCGGCGGCCTGCACGGCGTCGGCGCATCGGTCGTCAACGCAATGAGCGAGTGGCTCGTCGTCCACGTCCACAAAAACGGCAAGATCTACGAGATGAAGTTCTCGCGAGGCAACATCACGCAGAAAATGCGCATCGTCGGCGACACCGACCGCACCGGCACGACCGTCCGCTTCAAGCCCGACCCCGAGATGTTCGACGACACGGTCTATGACTACGACACGCTGCACACGCGCATGCGCGAGCAGGCGTTTTTAAACGGCGGCCTTTACATCTCCACCGAGGACAAGCGCGAGGGCAAGGAGCAGAAGGACGAGATGTGCTACGCCGGCGGCATCCGCGAGTTCGTTTCGTTTATAAACCAGAACAAAACGCCGCTGCACAACGAGGTCATCTACATGAAGGGCGAAAGATCCGACTCCGAGGCCGAGATCGCCCTGCAATACAACGACAGCTATAACGAGGTCATAGTCTCGTTTGCGAATAACATCCACACGCCCGAGGGCGGCATGCACGAAACCGGCTTCCGTACGGCGCTCACGCGAGTATTGAACGCCTACGGAACCAAGGTCGGCATTCTGAAAAACGACGATAAGCTCTCCGGCGAGGACTGCCGCGAGGGCATGACCGCGATCATCTCCGTCAAGCTCACCGAGCCGCAGTTTGAGGGACAGACCAAGGCAAAGCTCGGCAACAGCGAGATGCGAACATTGGTAGACAGTGTGGTATCCGATAAGCTCGAGCAGTTTTTGGAGGAAAACCCCGCCGTCGGCAAGGCAATACTCGACAAGGCGATGACCGCCTCCCGTGCGCGCGAGGCTGCGCGCAAGGCGCGCGAATCGGTGCGCAGAAAGACGGGGCTTGAGTCCGGCCAGATGCCGGACAAGCTGCGCGACTGCAACGAGCGCGACGCGTCGCTGACAGAGCTGTACATCGTCGAGGGCGACTCGGCAGGCGGCTCGGCCACCCAGGGCCGCGACTCGCGTTATCAGGCGATCCTGCCGCTTTGGGGCAAGATGCTCAACGTCGAAAAGGCGCGCGCGGACAAGGTCTATGGCAACGATAAGCTCGCACCGGTCATAACCGCGCTGGGAGCAGGCATCGGCGACGAGTTCGACGTAAACAAGCTAAGATACCACAAGATAGTCATTATGGCTGATGCCGACGTTGACGGTGCGCACATCCGCACCCTTATGCTGACCTTCTTCTTCCGCTTCATGCGTCCGCTCATCGAGCAGGGCTATGTGTATTCCGCAGTGCCGCCGCTGTATAAGCTCTCGCGCGGCAAGACCACGCGCGTGGCTTTCTCCGACGAGGAGCGCGACCGCGTCTCCGCCGAGCTGCGCGGCGATAACCCGAACGCAAAGGTCGATATCTCGCGCTTCAAGGGCCTCGGCGAGATGGATCCGCACGAGCTGTGGGAGACGACCATGAACCCCGAAACGCGCACCCTGCGCCGCATCTGTCTCGAGGACGCGGTCAAGGCCGACGAGATTTTCACCATCCTTATGGGCGAGCAGGTCGAGCCGCGCAAGGCCTTCATCGAGGAAAACGCCAAATACGCGGTTAATCTCGATTTTTAAAGGAGCAGCGGCGAAAGAGATATTGTGTCGGCTAATGAACAAGAGAAGAGAAAAAAATCAGAAAATGAAGCGATCAACGGGGATAGACTTGATAAAAACGATTGCAATATTCAGCATCGTTATGATCCATGTTTCGGCACAGTACCTTGTGGTGTACGGTGCGGTCGGCACATGGCAGTTTGACGCATCGGTCGTATGGAGATGCCTTTGCGGAGCGGGTGTGCCGCTGTTTCTCATGTGTTCGGGCGCTCTTATGCTGCGCCCTGAAAAGGAGCTTACGGTAAAAAGGCTGTATTCGCACAATATTCTTCGCCTTGTTATCGCAATGCTTGTCTGGGCAATGGCATATAAGCTGTGGTGGCTGTATTTCGGCGGCGCGCTCAATGCAGCGAATATTGTCAATGCATTTAAGGAAGTGCTTCTGTTTAATCAGGAGTTCCACCTGTATTATATCCACATAATGCTGCTGGTGTACTTCTTCCTTCCGGTAACGAGAAGCTTTGTAAAAAACGCGACCGAAAAGGAAATGAGATATTTTCTGCTGGTGTGGTTCTTGTTCGGCATACTGTACCCGACCGTGAAGCCGTACTGGCCGTTTAACCTGGTGGGTGACATACCGTCGCAATGGTCGATGGTAATGAGCTACTCCGCCATAGGCTACGGTGTGCTCGGTTATTACATAAACAGAAATCGATTCTCGGTAAAAACCGGTATGCTGCTTGCTGTTATAGGCTATGCCGCGGTGCTTCTGCCGACGCTGCTCGTGACAAGGGCAAACGGTGTACTGTTTCAGGGCTGCCTCGACGGCATGACATTCGGAATGTGCCTGCTTTCGGCGGGAATATTCATCCTGTGTCTGCACGCCGGCGAAGGGCTGAAAAAGGGCAAAGGTTTTGTGGCTTATATGTCCAGGGCATCGTTCTGCATATATCTCTGCCATATGTTCGTGATGTACACGCTTCAAAATCTCGGTGCGTTCACGGTCGTAACACCGGCAGTATCAATACCGCTGCTGACTGCTGCGATCGTCGCCGTCGGCACCGCCGTGTATTGGGTAATATCGCATATTCCGGTTCTGAACAGGTGGATAGTGTAAGGCGCAATGCCCCTCGCGGCGAGCGAGCCCCTCAAGGGGAAGCCAGTATGCAGACTTGCGTCTGCTAATGAATAATGAATAATGAAGAATAAACAAATACGGTACGCACAAAAACAGCGCGAAACCTTACGGTTTCCATCATTGCCGCGATACCGTGTCTGTTAAGCGTTGAAGAATGTAAAACAGAGCGAGAGTTTTATGGTTTCGCCGGAACATTCCGGTCGGGATTTTGCAATAAATGTATAAGTACAGCAGAAAGGCGTAACTAAAAGATGGCAAGTAAGAATAAGGATTACAAACCCGAGGATATAGCGTTTCCGGAGCAGCACATAGAGCAGTCCGAGCTCGTGAGCGAAATGAAAAACAGCTATATCGAGTATGCGATGAGCGTCATCATCGGCCGTGCGCTGCCCGACGTGCGCGACGGTCTCAAGCCCGTGCACCGCAGAATTTTGTATGCAATGTACGAGGATAACCTGACGCACGACAAGCCGTTCCGCAAATGCGCGACGGCGGTCGGCGACGTGCTGGGCAGATACCATCCGCACGGCGACGCATCGGTGTATGATGCACTGGTGCGACTGGCGCAGGACTTCTCGATGCGATATCCGCTGATCGACGGCCACGGCAACTTCGGCTCGGTCGATGGCGACCCCCCGGCCGCATATCGTTACACCGAGGCGCGCATGGCGCGCATGTCCGACGAGATGCTGCGCGATATCGAGAAGGACACGGTCGATTGGGATCCGAACTTCGACGAAACGCGCAAGGAGCCGCGCGTGCTGCCGTCAAGGTTCCCGAACCTGCTGGTAAACGGCTCGTCGGGTATCGCGGTCGGCATGGCGACGAACATTCCGCCGCACAACCTCACCGAGGTCATCAATGCGTGCATCTGCGTGCTGGATAACCCCGAGGCGACGATGAGCGAGCTTTTGCAGCACGTCACCGGCCCCGACTTCCCGACAAAGGGCATCATTCTCGGCCGCTCTGGCATACGCCAGGCGTACATGACCGGCCGCGGCAAGGTCATCATGCGCGCGCGCACCGAGTTTGAGGAGTTCGGCAAGGACAGAACGAGGATCATCGTCACCGAGCTTCCGTATCAGGTCAACAAGCGCCAGCTCATCGCAACGATCGCGGAGAACGTGCGCGACAAGCGCATAGAGGGCATATCCGACCTGCGCGACGAGACCGACCGCAACGGCATGCGCATCGTCATTGAGCTAAAGCGCGATGCAAATCCGCAGGTCGTGCTCAATCGCCTGCTGACGCAGACCCAGATGCAGACGAGCTTTTCGATAAACATGCTGGCGCTGGTAAACAACCAGACCCAGCCGAAGATACTAAACCTGCGCCACATCATCGACGAGTACCTCACCTTCCAGGAAGAGCTGATCGTGCGCAGAACGAAATACGACCTCAAAAAGGCCGAGGAGCGCGCCCACCTGCTGGAGGGTCTGCTCATCGCGCAGGATAACATCGACGAGGTCATCCACATCATCCGCAACAGCTACGATAACGCAAAGCAGAACCTGATGGAGCGCTTCGGACTGTCCGACGTGCAGGCGCAGGCGATACTGGACATGCGCCTGAAATCGCTCCAGGGCCTCGACCGCGAGAAGCTGGAGAACGAGTATCGCGAGCTTGAGGAGCGCATTGCCTACTTCAAGGAGCTGCTCGCCGACCCCGAAAAGATCAAGGGCGTGCTCAAGGACGAGCTGATCGAGATCCGCGATAAGTACGGCGACGAGCGCAAGACTGAGATCCAGGACGTCGAGGACGAGATCGACATCGAGGACCTGATCGAGGAGGAGGACTGCGTCTACACCCTCACGCACAACGGCTATATCAAGCGCCTGCCGACCGCCGAGTACCGCGCACAGGGCCGCGGCGGCAAGGGCGTCAAGGCCATGGCCACACGCGAGGAGGACTATGTCGAAACGGTGTTCACCGCCTCCACGCACGACAGCATCCTGTTCTTCACGAACCTCGGCAAGGTGTATGTCCGCAAGGGCTACCGCATCCCCGAGGCCGGACGCTCGGCGCGCGGCCAGAATATTGTCAATATCATCCCCACCGACCCCGGCGAGAAGGTCAGCGCCATGATCGCCGGCCGCGGCGTGACCGAGGATAACTACCTCGTGTTCGTCACGCGCAACGGCACTGTCAAGCGCACCGCGCAGTCGGCGTTCAAGAACATACGCTCGAACGGCATCCGCGCCCTGTCGTTGGACGAGGGCGACGAGCTGATAAGCGTTTTGCAGACCTCCGGCGAGGATAAAATCCTGCTTGCAACGCACGACGGCATGGCCATCTGCTTTGCCGAGACCGACGCGCGCGCAATGGGACGCGATGCGGTCGGCGTGCGCGGCATCCGCCTGCGCGAGGGCGACTATGTCGTCGGCGCGGGCATCGCGGCCGAGGGCGCGGCGATACTGAGCATAACTGAAAACGGCTACGGCAAACGCACCGATGTCGGCGAATACAGCGTGCAGAACCGCGGCGGCATGGGACTTAAAAACTACAACGTCACCGATAAGACCGGCCCCGTCGCAGACGTCGTTATTGTCACCGGCGACGAGGATCTGCTTGTCATCTCCGACGACGGCACGATAATCCGCATGGACGTCGGCAGCATAAGCCTGCTTTCGCGTAGCACCCAGGGTGTGCGCGTCATGCGCCTGACCGGCGACGCGAAGGTCATCTCCATCGCCCCAACAGATAAGGATTTTTCAGAGGCGAATTGAGGCACCTACGGATACATATATCTCTGGTAGCCCGGCAGCGCAGACTGTGTCTGCGAAGTAATAAGTAAAAGGTAAAAGTGAAAAAGTTAGGTATTCGCCCGGAGGGCGAATGAAATCAAAATACGTGCGCTTGCGCACACCACACCTATTCACTATTACCTATTACCTCTTCACTGCGGCCAAAGGCAGCTTGTCGGGGCGATCATTGATCGCCCGTGTGTTCCGGTTTCGTCGGAACTTTCCGGTCGGGCTGACGCAATAACCGTATCGGTACCGGCGTAAAAACGCCACTGAAAAACCGCTTGCGGCAGATGAGGTGTAAATAAATCCGCGCCGTAGGCGCTACATTATTTCAGAGGCGCATTCACATTGTGCCGATACGTTTATTGCGTGAACCCGGTGTCGAAACGTTATGGTTTCTGCCAATGTTCCGAACCGGGCTACCAGAGATAACCGTATCGGTAGGTGCGCCAATTCGCCTCTAAAATGTGACGGGAATGTAAGGAGCGGAGGGTGAAATGTAAGCAAAATCGATGGTTTCCGGGCAAAAAGCGCGGTAGAATAAGCGTGTAAATCCGATGGAGGTAAAAACGATGAGCATTTTAACTGTTGAAAATCTCAGAAAAGTATACAGCACACGCTTTGGCGGAAACCAGGTCGAGGCGCTTAAAAACGTAAACTTCAGCGTCGATGAGGGCGAGTACGTCGCCATAATGGGCGAGTCCGGCTCGGGCAAAACGACGCTTTTGAATCTTCTTGCGGCGCTGGACAAGCCGACCGGCGGCACGGTCGTGCTCGACGGCAAGGAGCTTGGCAGGATAAAGGAGAGCGACGTTGCGACCTTCCGGCGCGACAATCTCGGCTTTGTGTTTCAGGAGTTTAACCTGCTGGACACGTTCACGATACAGGACAACATCCTGCTGCCGCTGGTGCTGGCCGGGAAGAGCTACGACGAGATGACCTCGCGCCTGCTGCCGATAGCGAAGGATCTGGGCCTGACTCCGCTGCTGAAGAAATATCCCTACGAGGTCTCCGGCGGCCAGAAGCAGCGCGCGGCGGTCGCGAGGGCACTCATAACAAATCCGCGCATCATCCTTGCCGACGAGCCGACGGGCGCGCTCGACTCAAAGAGCACCGACGAGCTGCTCGGCCTGTTCGAGCAGATAAACAAAAAGGGTCAGACCATCCTCATGGTCACGCACTCTGTCAAGGCCGCGTCCCGTGCGCAGCGCATATTGTTCATAAAAGACGGCGAGGTGTTCCACCAGATCTACCGCGGCGAAAGCAGCGACCAGCAGCTTTACCAGAAGATCTCGGACACCCTGACTATTCTTGCATCGGGCGGTGAAGTGAAATGAAGCTCGGTTTCTATCCCCGTCTCGCGTGGAGCGGCATGAAAAATAACCGCCGCCTGTTCGTCCCGTATATCCTCGCCGCGGCCGGAACGGCGGCCGTGTTCTACATCATGTTCTATCTCGCGTCGGGCGACCTTTTGGACGGTATGCGCGGAGGTATGACGGCACAGTCGACGCTGTCGCTCGGCGTATTCGTCATCGTCGCGTTCGCGCTGATCTTCCTGTTTTACTGCAACAGCTTCCTCGTGCGCCGCAGATACAAGGAATTCGGCCTTTACAGCATCCTCGGCATGAACAGGAAAAACATCTCACGCGTTCTTGCATGGGAGACCCTGCTGACTGCGCTGCTGTCGCTTATCGGCGGCATATTTATCGGAGCGCTGCTTTCAAAGCTCGCGGAAATGATATTTCTGCACATGCTCGGCGGCACGGCTGATTATTCGCTGCACATATCGCTTCCCGCCATCAAATACATGCTCCTGTACTTCGGCGGCATTTTCGCGCTGATCTACATCAGCAGCCTCATTAAGCTGCACCGCAGCACGGCGGTCGAGCTCGTGCACAGCGAAAGCTACGGTGAAAAGCCCGTGAAGGCAAATCCCGTGCTTGGCATAGCAGGCGTTATCCTGCTCTCCGCGGCCTACATTCTTGCCGTCAGCATAAAGGAGCCCCTGCAGGCGCTCACGATCTTCTTCATCGCCGTCATCATGGTCATCGTCGGCACTTATCTCGTTTTCATATCGGGCAGCGTCCTGCTGTGCAAAATTCTTCAGAAAAACAAGCGCTATTACTACACGCCCCGGCACTTCGTCTCCGTTTCCTCGATGACCTACCGCATGAAGCGCAACGGCGCGGGGCTTGCGTCGATCTGCATCCTCGCAACGATGGTGCTGGTCACGATATCCTCCACCTGCTGCCTGTACTTCGGCATGGTCGACTCCGTCAACGCACGCTATCCGCGTGATATCAACGTCACCTTCGGCTATGACGCAAGCACATCCCTGACAGAGGAAAAGGCTGATGCTCTGCGCGATAAGCTCGTCGCCGCTCTCGGAGATACAGAGCGGAAAAACATCCTCGATTTCCGGCAGCTTAGCATGTCCGGAGTCTTTGAAAACGGCGTTTTCGACATTTCCGAGCGCTTTTCCGGCAGCAGCGACATAATCGATTACGGCAAGATCACAAACCTGCGCATAGTTTCGCTGTCAGACTACAACAGGATAAGCGGAAAAAGCGAAACGCTTGCCGAGAACGAGGTTCTCCTGCACGCACTGCGGACGGATTACGGTCTCAAAACCATATCCCTCGGGAGCGTCGAGACCTTCACCGTGAAAAAGACTCTTGACGCCATGCCCCTTGCCGACGGCAGCGGCGCTGAAATAAGCCCCACGATAACGCTTGTCGTTTCCGATTTTGACAAGACCGCCGAGCGGCTTGTTGACGGCGCGGGAGAATACGTTGTCCGCTCAAAATGGATCTGCGACTTTGACTGCTCGGATGAGCTTGAGGATCAGGACAAGGTCTGCAATATGATTGCCGCGGCCTCGGAAAACGGCGAATTTTCAGACAAGGACGGCAGCAGTGGCTGGCAGTACCTGTCCTACGAATCGCGGGCTGCCGAGTACGCCGACTTTGCCGCAGTCTATGGCGGCCTGTTCTTCCTCGGAGTTACACTCAGCCTCGTGTTCAGCTGTGCGGCGGTGCTGATAATCTACTACAAGCAGCTTTCTGAGGGCTATGAGGATGCGCAGAGGTTCGAGATCATGCAGAAGGTCGGCATGACAAAGCCCGAGATCCGCCGCAGCATAAACTCTCAGCTTCTGACGGTGTTCTTCCTGCCGCTGCTGTTCGCCGGGCTGCACCTGGCGTTTGCCTTCCCGTTTATCCGCAAGATACTGTACATGTTCTCGTTCTACAACACGAGCTTCCTCATCTGGACGACGGTGATAAGCTTCCTCGTTTTCGCCGTGCTGTACGCGCTTGTGTATAAGAAAACCTCGAATACATATTATAAAATAGTAAGCAAATAAACCGAAACGCCGGTGGGGTATTCCCACCGGCATTTTGCGTTTAAGCGCCAAATTTGCTTGCTTTTTGGGCGCCAATAGGCTATTATTTAAAATGTAATTCCAAATTCGAGACAAAAATTTGGGGTTACGGCTCGAAAAATGCAGTAATTTATCGAATTTTGAGGATAAGTTTTGCTTATGGAATACAAAACGCTTGAAAAAATATATTATTCTTCCCCAAATGACTATGAAAAGATATATCTTGATCGCTATAACGGCGACTATACGCACAGGCTGCACTTTGACATAGGCGGCAACAAGGCTTTTTTCATAGTCACGCCGGATATCCAGAAGAAAATGCTCGGCATCCAGCGCATGGATAAGACAGTCTCGCGACTGTGCGCACAGCTTCCGGGAAAGGCCATCGAGCAGTTTACAAAGCGCTGCCTTATCGACGAGCTTGTTCTGACGAACAGCATCGAGGGAGTCAGCAGCACTCGGCGCGAGATGTATGACGTGCTCGAGGGCATGGGCAGGGGCGATGCGAAAAAGCGCTTCACCGGACTTACGCAGAAATATATCATGCTCCAGCGCGGAGAGGGCATACGGCTTGAGACCTGCGAGGATATCCGGAAGATATACGATGAGCTGGTCCTTCCCAAGGTCACGGACGAGGATCCGAAAAACGCGCCCGACGGCGTGCTTTTCAGGAAAGACTCGGTCAGCGTATGCTCCGGCACGCAAAAGGAGATCCACCGCGGCCTGTACCCCGAGCGCAAGATCATCTCGGCGATGGAGTCTGCGCTGGAATACTTAAACGACGAGAGCGAGGAGCTTCTGCTGCGCACGGCAGTGTTTCACTATTTGCTCGGCTATATCCACCCGTTTTACGACGGAAACGGCAGGCTCAACCGATTTATCAGCAGCTGTATGATGGCCAAGGAGCTTGAGCCGGTGTCGGGCTATCGCCTGTCATACACGATAAAGGAAAATCTCGGCGACTACAACAATGCGTTTAAGGTCTGCAACCGGCCGCAGAACAAGGGCGATCTTACGCCGTTTGTCGAGATGTTCATATCGGTCATAGAAAAGTCGATGTCCGCTCTGCGTGACGCGCTCGAAAAGCGCTCGGCGCTTTTGACGCATTATTCGCTGAATATCGGGTCGCTGCCCGATGCCGACAGCGAGATCATATACGAGCTGTACAGCGTGCTTATTCAGGCGCGGCTGTTTTCCGAAAACGGCGTTTCAATGGGCGAGCTGTGCGCACACTTGAACAGGAGCGGCGAGACCGTGCGCAAAAAGCTTGCCGTTGTGAAAAACTCCGGGCTATTGATAACCAAAACCGTCAAGCGCGAAAAATTCTACGGCATCGACCTTGAGCTTATAGACAATTTCATCGCATACAACGCGCGGCAAGCGCATGAGTGACGCAAAAACAATACCCCGGCTTCATCTGAAGCCGGGGCGTTTTTCGCGTTGTTCAGTTTTGCGCGGCGTTTTCGCTTTTGAGCATAAGCCTGCCGAGCCAGAGCACGAGCGCGCCTATGACAACGGCGAGGATGCACTGGATCGGGCTGCACGCGGCCTTTATCGCCGAAATGCCGATAAGCCAGAGTATTAAAAGCACAGCGCCTGCCGCAAGGCACACCGCGCCGATGATGAACACTATTTTGCTTTTGTTTTCCTTTATCTTTTCCGGCATGATGCTGCCTCCTTGTCGATTGTACAGCCGAGTATACCACATTTTCCGCCGCGCTTCAACATCTGCTTGCGCCGCAGCCGATACGCGTCTATAATGTATCCGATATATCCGACAAAAGGAGACGGCTTTTATGTATAATTTCGACGAGATAATCGACAGACGCGGCACAAACGCCCTGAACACGGACGGCTTCCGCGGCTATATATTCCACGCAGGCCCGGAGAAGGTCTTTCCGTACAAGGACGAGGAATTTGTGCGCATGTGGGTAGCGGACATGGAGTTCGGCGTTGCGCCCGAGATCCTCGATGCGCTCAGGGAGCGCGTTGACCGCCGCATCTTCGGCTACACCGGCGTTTATGACGACGAATACTACAACGCATTCAGCGCCTGGTGCGTTGATCACTACGGCTGGAGCTGCAAAAAGGAGGAGCTGTGCGTTTCCCCCGGCATAATCCCGGCGCTGTATCAGCTGACCGAGACCCTGTGCACCAAGGACGAGGCCGTGCTCATAAACACCCCGGCCTACGGCTATTTCCTCCACGCGGCCGAGTATGCCGGCGTGAACGTCATCACCTCACCGCTTAGAAAGCTTGCCGACGGCACATTCGAGGTTGATTTTGACGATTTCGAGCGCAAGTGCGCCGATCCGCGCTGCAAGCTCGTGTTCTGGTGCAATCCGCACAATCCCACCGGCCGCATGTGGACCGAGGACGAGCTGCGCCGCGCAGGCGAGATCATGGCAAAGCATAACCTCTGGATCGTCTCCGACGAGATCCACTGCGACCTTATCCGCAGCGGCCGCCGCCACATACCCATGGCCAAGGTCATGCCCGACTATCCCAAGCTCATAACCTGCATGGCGCCGACAAAGACCTTTAACCTTGCCGGCCTTGCGTTTTCAAACATCATCATCCGCGACGCGAGCCTGCGCGAGCGCTTTATCGAGCGCGACAAGCTCTTCGGCATGGTAAACCCCATGTCACTGACTGCGGCCAAGGCCGCATACGAGCGCGGCGGAGCATGGCACACCGAGCTGAAGGCGTATCTTGACGAGAACTTTGCCTTCGTCAAGGATTTCCTCGCGCGCGAGCTGCCCGAGGCTGTCATGTACATCCCCGAGGCGACGTATCTTGCGTGGGTCGATCTCTCGCGCTGCCTGCCCGACGTTGCCGATCTGCCGGACTTTTTCGCGAACAGGGCCGGAGTTCTGCTCGAGGGCGGAAACTCACTGTTCGTCGGAAACGCCGAGGGCTATATTCGCCTGAATCTCGCCATGCCGCGCTCGATCATAAAGACCGGGCTTGAGCGCATGCGCGACTCGATAAGGGCGCACAGGGGGTAAAATGCAGGCAGCTTCATGGTGCAGGGCGAACGCGATGCTTCTGATCTCGCTGCTGCTTGCCGCGGTCACGGCGTTTTTCGTGCCGCCGGATGCGCAGTATCTGGGGTACTACGATCTGAAAACGCTCGCGTGCCTGTTCAGCGTGCTGGCCGTCGTCGCCGCCCTGCGTGACCTCAATATTTTCGCTGCGCTGTCGCAGCGGCTCGTGCGCACCTTCGGCTCGGTTCGCAGCGTTGCGGCGATGCTTATAATAATCACCATGCTCGGTTCAATGCTGCTTACCAACGACACGGCGCTGCTCACCTTCCTGCCGCTGAGCTGGTTTGTCATGCATTCGACAGGGCAGGATAAGCACATTCCGCTGCTGTTTGTTCTGCAAAACTGCGCGGCGAACCTCTGCGGTATGCTCACGCCCTTCGGAAATCCGCAGAATCTCTATCTTTTCAGCTATTACAACATCCCGACGAGCGAGTTTTTGTCGATCATGCTGCCGCCCTTTGTGATGTCAACGGTGCTGATACTGCTCTGCTGCTTTGCGTTTCCGCGCACGCGGCTTAGCGTGCCGGACGCCGCCGTCAGCGTAAACGGACGCCGCGCCGCGGTCTATGGGCTGCTGTTTGCCCTCGCCGTCGCGATGGTTCTGCGCGCCGTGCCATATGCCGTGGGGCTTGTCGTCATTGCGGCGGCGCTGCTCGCGCTCGATCGCCATGCGCTCAAAACGGTGGACTGGGGGCTGCTGGCGACCTTTGCCGCGTTCTTCACCTTTTCCGGCAATCTTTCGCGCATGGAGGCTGTCCACGCGCTGTTTGCACGGCTGCTTTCGCACGGAGCGATGCTCGTATCCGCGCTGACCAGCCAGGTGATAAGCAATGTTCCGGCGGCGATACTCCTCAGCCGCTTCACCGACGACTATCGAGGCCTGCTCGTCGGCGTGAACATCGGCGGAGCGGGTACGCTCGTCGCGTCCCTTGCAAGCCTCATCACCTTCCGCGAATACACCCGCCATGCGCCCGGGAACTCCGGCCGCTTCCTCGCCCTGTTCTCCGCCGTCAGCTTCGCCTTCCTCACCGTTCTTTTAGTGGCGAATTGAGGCACCTACCGATACATATATCTCTGGTAGCACGGTTCGAGGGTGCGGAGGAAACCATGACGTTTCGCGTTCCTCAAGACAACGCACCCGTAGGGGCGATCATTGATCGCCCGTTTGCTGCGGTTTTGCCGGCAGTTCCCGGTCGGGCTGACGCAATAACCGTATTGGCATCAGCGTAAAGTCGCCTCTAATTGTCTTCCCCTTGAGGGGAAGATGCCGCTTGCGGCAAATGAGGTGTAATTCAAATTGCGGCGTTAGCCGCTTCATTATTGCAGTAGGGGCGAGCATTGCTCGCCCTTTTTTAATAATGTGGCGGTTAGCACCGCAGATTTAATA